>Ga0116171_10002295_pt1 | contig 18250 bp, 12 predicted proteins | sample AD_JPNHW2_MetaG_FD_89798 | JGI IMG/M metagenome (GOLD analysis project Ga0116171, IMG submission 89798) | Active sludge microbial communities of municipal wastewater-treating anaerobic digesters from Japan - AD_JPNHW2_MetaG | ecosystem: Engineered > Bioreactor > Anaerobic > Digestate | place... | reverse complement strand
AGGAGGGGCGAGAGGAGAAGCATGGCGGCGAGCATGCCCACGATGGTGACCGCTCCCGCGAAGAGCTGCACGACGCCCTGGGCCAGCATCAGGTTGATATTGTCAACGTCGTTCGTGAGGCGGCTCATGAGGTCGCCCGAACTGTGCGTGTCGAAGTACGCGAGCGGCAGCCGCTGCAGGGAGGCGAAGAGGTCCCGCCTCAGGTCGGCGGAGCTGCGTTGTGCGACCCTGACCATGACCCGGTTCTGGGCGTAGGTGGCGAGGGCCCCTAGTGCGTACATCCCGAGGAGGACGAGGCAGATCGCGAGGAGGCCGGCAAGGTCCCCGGTCCTGATGAAGCGGTCCAGGGTGTAGCCGTTGAGGCGGGTGCCGAGGATGGAGACCATGGTGGCGGCGAAGGCGCAGAGGAAGACGAGGGCGAGGGCGGGCTTCCGGTGGCCGAGGTAGGAGGCGATGCGTCTCGTCGTGCCCCGGGGGTTGGAGAGCCTGGCCTTCTCCCTGAAATAGTGCGCGTGGGGGTCGCCCAGGGGCCTTCCCCCGAAGCTCGGGCGCGGGGCTTCAGGCATGGGCCACCGCCTCCTCCCCGAGCTGGGAGGCCACGATGCTCCGGTAGATCGCGCTCGAGCGCAGGAGCTCGCCGTGGCTGCCCAGGGCGCTCATGCGCCCGAAGTCGAGGACGAGGATCCGGTCGCAGCCCATGAGGGCGGAGACGCGTTGCGCGATGACCACCACGGTCCTGCCGCGCTCGCGCTCCGCGAGGGCGGCCCGGAGCCTCGCCTCGGTCCCGAGGTCCACGGCGCTCGTGGAGTCGTCGAGGACGAGGATCCTCGCGTCATGGACGAGGGCCCGGGCTATCGAGAGCCGCTGTCTCTGGCCGCCCGAGAAGTTCCGCCCCCGCTGTTCCACCGGCGCCTCCCTGCCTCCGGGCAGGGCGTCCACGAAGTCCCTGGCCTGGGCGTCCGCAAGGGCGCCCTCGAGTTCTCCTGGGCTAGCGTCCTCCCTGCCGTAGCGCAGGTTCGACTCGACCGTGCCCGAGAAGAGGAGGCTCTCCTGCGTCACGAGGGCCACCCTCCGGCGCAGGGCCGCGAGGTCCCAGTCGCGGACGTCCACGCCGCCCACGAGGACCTGGCCCGAGCCCGCGTCGTAGAGGCGGGGGAGGAGGGAGGCGAGGCTCGTCTTCCCCGAGCCCGTGGCCCCGATGATCCCGAGGCTCCCGCCCTCCCCGAGGCGGAAACTGATGTCGCGCAACGCGGACTCCCGGGAGCCGGAATAGGCGAAGGTCACGTCGCGGAATTCGATGTCGAAGCCGGAAGGGACCCGGGCCCTCGCGGGCGCGGGCAGCGAGGGCTCCCGGTCGAGGACCTCGTTGATGCGGGCCGAGGAGGCCATGGCCCTCGAGAGGTTGATGACGAGGTTGGCTGCCATGATCGTCGAGTTGGTGATCTGGACGAGGTAGTTGATGAAGGCCATGATCTTGCCGATCTCGAGGCCGCCCGCCTTCACCATGCCGCCGCCGAACCAGAGCACCGCCACGATGCAGGCGTTCATCGCCAGCATGACGGCCGGCATGAGGAGGAAGGTGGCGTCCTGGGCCCTGATGTTCGCCTCCGTGAGCTCCCGGTTGGAGGCCCCGAAGCGGCCCTCCTGGAGGGACTCGAGGGAGAAGGCCTTGACCACGCGGATGCCGAGGAGGTTCTCGCGCATGATCGTGTTCACCCTGTCGAGGCCCGCCTGGGCCCCCGAGAAGAGGGAGGCGGACTTCCACATGACGAGGGCCATGCAGCCGAGGACAAAGGGCAGGGCGAGCCAGAACACCGTCGACAGGGAAGGGCTGAGGAGGAAGGCCATGACCACGCTGCCCACGAGGAGGAGGGGAGTGCGCACCATGCCTCGGAGGAGCATCATCACCATGCCCTGGACCTGCATGACATCGTTCGTGCAACGCGTCACGAGGGAGGAGGTCCTGAAGCCGTCGACATCGGCGTAGGAGAGGGACTGGACCTTGCGGAAGAGGCCCTCGCGGATCCCGCCGCCCGCGGAGACCGCGGCCCGGGCGGCGAAGAGGGAGCAGAGGGCGCCTCCGGCGAAGCCCGCGGCCGCCATGAGGACCATCGCGAGGCCCGTGGAGAGGACATAGCGGAGGTCCCGGTTGGCCACGCCCACGTCGATGATCCGGGCCATGAAGGTGGGCTGCTGGAGGTCCATGAAGACCTCGATGAGCATCATGAAGGGGGCGGCTATGGCGAAGGCGCGCGCCGGGCCCTTGAGGTAGCGGAGGACGAGCCTGATCATCCGGCAGACCCGCCTTCGGCCTTGAGCCTCTCGTAGATCCGCTCGAGGTAGCCCATGAAGTCTGCCTTTTCCGCCGCGCTGAAGCCGGCAAAGCAGGAACTCTCGACCTCGCGGAAGGCCGCCTCGGCCCTTTCGTGGGCCTTCCTGCCTTTGGCCGTGAGGTAGATCCGCGCGACGCGGCGGTCGTCCGGGTCGTTCCCGCGGCGCACGAGGCCGGCCTTCTCCATCACCGAGAGGATGTTGGACACCGTCGCGGGCTCGAGGTCGTTGTCCGCGGAGATGTCCCGCTGGCTCGAGCCGTCGTGCGAGAGGAGGTAGTGGAGGAGGCGGGGCTGGCCCGGCGTGATCCCCTGTGGCGCGAGCCGGCCGAAGACCGTCTTGCCATGGAGCCTGAAGACCTTGGCGAAGAGCCTGTGGAAGTCGCCTTCCGGCGCCGGGACCTTGATAGTTAGCCTCCTAACCATTAGCGGGCTAACTATCAGGCCGGCGTCGCCCCCTTGTCAATGGGGTGGCGCCGGGCGGCGGCGCGCGGCCCGGCGCCACGGCGGCCTGGCCCGGATCCAGCGGCCGGCTGCCCCGGGGCCCCGAGGCTCGCGGTCCCGCCGCCTGCCTGCCTAGTTCCCGCCGCCGCCGCTCGGCGCGCCGATGCTGCCGGGCGCCGACATGACCGCGTGACCTATCCTCGGCACCTCGGAAACCCCGACATAGCGCGAGAGCAGGCCAGTAAGGCTCGCGCCGAGGGGCGAGGCGGGACCATCGAGCTCGCCGTACTTCCCGTTCACGAAGGAAGCGAAGGCTGCGGAGGCTCCGGAGAGGCCTCGCTCCTTCGCGAGCCCGAGGGAGAAGAGGGCGGCCTCGGCGTAGGGGAGATCGTCCTCGGAAGGAGGGATGGCGCCTTCGTAGGTCGCGGCGACATAGGCCGCATACCGCGCGAGGTCCGCGCCTGCGCCGCCTGCGCCGCCTGAGCCGGCCGCGCCGTTCACGCCGGCCGCGGCCCTGAGGTCGCCATAGAAGCGGGCCGCCGCCTCGACGAGGAACTCGTACTCGCGCTGGGCCTCGTCGCTGTAGGAGACCGCCCGCGTGGCGTCGACCCGGTCGAGGATCACGCGGGGGGTGTTCCGGTACGAGAGGAGGTGGACGAGGGCGTGCACCGAGTCGGCGGGACCGGCCGACTCGAGGTCGAGGAAGACGAGGATGCCGTCGCCGCTCGCGAAGAGCGAGGACCAGGGCTCCTGCGCGTTGAAGTCATGCGACACCGAATCGAGGGTGCGGAGCTCGGAAGGGAAGGCCCGCCGCAGGGCGCCGAGGACGAGTCGGTCGTCCGTCCCGGCGGCCATGAAGTCGCCCCAGGCCCCGAAAACGACGAGGTCGCCCTTGGCGAGGGCCGAGCCGTCGATGCCGCGGCCCTCGAGCCACGCGAGGGCTCCTGCGGGGAAGTCCGCCCGAAAGGCCTTGGCCGTGCCCCGCGGAACCTGCTTCTCTATGAAGCGGTAGAGGCCGGCCTTCCTCGTGAGGTCCCACCTGCTCTGCGTGATGTCCCAGCTTTTCTCGAGCACGAAGAACACGAAGGCCACCGCCGCCGCGGCCAGCACGAACCACCTGACCCTGAGCCAGAGCTTCTTCCTCTTGTCCATCTTGCCCCCTTTTGCCGGATGACCCTGGGGCCCCCGCGCCTCGCGCCTGCCCCCGCCCAGGGCGACAGGCTGGCAAAACATACTACGGAGGCTCGCCTCGGTCTATCCCATGTTTTGGGTATTCCGCGCCGCGTCCCGCAAGGCTAGAATGGCGGCATACCCTGATACCGAGGTCCATCGACATGCCTCCAGCTTCCGGCCCTTCCCTTCGCTACGAGACAGCCCACGCCGAGCGGCTCGACCGCCTCGCCTCCCTCCAGGCCACCGATCCCGGCGTCTTCGTCCTCGCCGTCCACTCCTTCGTCGAGGGCGTGATACGGGAGCGGATAACGCTCGGGCCCGGGGATCCCGACTGGTTCTCCGCCCTCATCGACCGCTACAACGAGTATTGCCGGAGGAAGCTCGGCGGGCCCCACCCCTCGCTCGCCGTCCTCGGCCTCCTCAGGAACGCCCACGAGCCCACGAACGCCGTGCGGCACAACTTCGCCGCCATGGACGTCACCCGCGCCCGCGAGGCCACCCAGCACTTGAGGCGCTTCTGCCAGGTCTCAGGCATCGACTGCCCCCAGGAGCTCGCGAGGCTCGAGCGCTACCTCCTCGCCTGGGACGAGCGCAGGCCGGCGGGCGCTCTCCACGAGGAGCTCGAGGCCATCCGCCGGGCCCTCGGCGCCATCGGCGCGTCGGGCTCGGGCCTCCACGAGCGCATCGCCGAGCTAGACAGGGCCGAGCGCGAGGCCCGGCACTACCGCGGGGAGCTCCTCGTCCGGGAGCGCCGCATCGAGGAGCTCACGCGCCTCGCCGCGGCCAAGGACGGCAAGGTCGACGGCCTCCGCGACGAGCGGAACAAGTTCAAGGACGAGGTCCGGAGGCTTACGTCCGAACGCGACAGCCTCGCCGCGAGCCTCCGCGAGGCCGAGGAGAGGGCCGCGAAGGAGGGCGAGGCGCGGGCTTACCGCGAGGCCCTCCTCCAGGCGACGACCTACACGCGCACCCGCTCCGACTACGAGAGGACCATCATCCGCCTCACGCCCGAGCAGAAGGCCGTCCTCCGCCAGATCCGCCTCGACACGGACTTCCTCGTGAAGGGCGCCGCCGGCACCGGCAAGACCCTCGTCCTCCTCGAGGCCATCCGCAAGGCCAAGGGCCAGGGCGACCAGGCCGAGCTCGGCCTCGAGGAGCTCTCGGGCTCCATCGCCCTCCTCACCTACACGCGGGCCCTCACGAAGTACGACCGCTACCTCGCCCGCCTCCTAACGCTCGCTCCGCTCGCTAGACAGGAGTTCGACCTCGACTCGGGCGACCGCATCCAGACGGCCCTCTCCTTCCTCACCGAGCGCTTCCACCGCCTCGTCCCCGGCGCCACCGTAGAGCTCAGGCTCCAGGACGAGGACGCCGCGCCCTTCTGCCCCGGCTTCATGGCCCCGAGGGAGTTCGCGGCCGAGGCGGACAACTTCATCTGGGCCAACCTCCTCACCGAGGAGGAGTACGTCGACGAGTCCTTCCCGCGGCGCGGCATGCGGAAGCCCCTCCAGGCCCGCCAGCGCGAGGTCGTCTGGCTCGCCGTCGAGGCCCTCGAGGCGGATCGGCGCGGAAAGCGCCGCTACAGCCAGAACCTCGCTGCCCGCGACCTCGTCCTCGCCTCGCGCGCGGGCACCTCCTTCCAGGACGTCGACCACGTCTTCGTCGACGAGACCCAGGACCTCTCCGCCGCGATGCTCGCCGCCATCAAGGCCTCCTCGCGCAGGAGCCTCATCCTCGCGGGCGACGGCGACCAGTCGATCTACCAGCCCTTCACGTCCTTCGAGCGCGCGGGCATCGACATCGTCGGCCACACCCGAGCCCTCCACACCAATTTCCGCAACACCGTCCAGCTCCACGACTACGCGGAGCGCTACCGCGCCCTGGGCGCCGCGAAGGGCTCCCCCATCGACGCCGAGAGCCAGCCCGAGGCCTTCCGCGAAGGCCCCGAGCCCGAGCTCTTCGAGGGCCGCGACATAGAGGAGCTCCTCGACCTCGTGGCGGCCCATGTCGGCCTCTACGTCGGCACCCTCGGCTACGAACCCGAAAACCTCGCCATCCTCGCCCCGACGAACCACGACCTCGACGCCCTCGCGGAGCGCCTCGACGCCGCAGGTTATGCGAGCTCCCAGGTCCACCACGACGGCTTCGACTTCGACGAGCGAGGCAAGGTCCGCCTCTGCACCCTCCACTCCGCCAAGGGCCTCGACTTCCCCGTCGTCTTCCTCTGGATCCCCAAGCTCCACATCGTCGACGGCAGCTGGGAGCCCGCCGCCGAGGACCGCATGAACCGCAACCTCCTCTACGTCGGCCTCACGCGGGCCATGGACCACTGCGCGGTCTTTGTGAAGGAGGGGCTCGAGACGGAGGCGGTGAAGGACCTTGTTGAGGCGAAGAGGTGATTCATGGCAGACAAATGCTCGCTGAGGTGAGAGCGCACTTTGTTATCCGAATGATACTGTTGTCGTGGGGAGTATCAATAAAACAATGATACGATAGCGTCAGCAATCGAGACAGAATTATTCGCTTTGGCTTGGTAGCAATTACTGGCGCTGCTTTTTTATTCATTATATAATTGTTTTCGGTTATTTCCAAAACGAAAGGAATACTATGACAAGGGCATATTATTCTGGATCCATCAAGGTATTTTGCTTGACGCCTGTCGCCTCCGTCCTCGGAGAAATAGTACAGAATTGCGGCTTCTCTATTGAAGATACCCAAAGGAGAGCTTGGATCGAAGAAATAGAGCTATTACAAAAAGCTCTTAGTGCTTTTGATGGTTATATTGCTTTCGAGTATTCCATCCCGAGAATGGGGAAACGTATAGATGTTGTATTAATTATTGATGCAGCGATATTTGTCCTTGAATTTAAGGTAGGCGAAACACATTACCGCAGCGAAGCGCTTGATCAGGTTTTTGATTACGCGCTGGATTTGCAGTATTTTCATGAAACAAGCCATAGCCAATATATCGTTCCGATGCTTGTTCCTACTCTCGCAACAAAATCAATTGGATGGATAGAACTTTCTTCTTCTATCGATAGAGTCGTTCGACCTCTTCGTGTTTGCATTTCAGATCTTTCCAATATGATTAGCATGGCACTTACTGAGTGCAAAGCGCCCAGAATTAATCCGAATCAGTGGGAAGACGGTCGCTATCGACCAACTCCTACGATAATTGAAGCCGCAATGGCATTATATGGCAAGCATACTGTTCTAGATATTACTCGCAATGACGCTGGCGCACAGAACCTAGCAAGTACATCGGATGCGGTATTTGAAATAATTAATAAGTGTCATGAAAAATCGAAAAAGGCGATCTGCTTTGTAACCGGCGTTCCAGGCGCAGGAAAGACCCTTGTCGGGCTAAATACTGCAACCAAATATGCTGGCCGGGACGGATATAATAGTGTTTTCCTTTCTGGTAATGGTCCTCTTGTATCCGTGCTAAGGGAAGCGTTAGCTCGAGATGAAGTTGCAAGGATGAAGAAGGAAAAAACACCAATTGATAAAAAGGCAGCTCGATCTAGGGTGTCATTGTTTATCCAAAATGTTCATCACTTTCGCGACGAATATATAAAGGACGAAAAAGCCCCCTATGAGCATATCGCCCTATTTGATGAGGCTCAAAGGGCGTGGAATGCCGAGCAAACAATTAACTTTATGAAAACGAAGAAAAATCTACTCGGTTTTACGCAATCAGAACCCGAGTATCTTATTTCGTGCATGGACCGTCATTCTGATTGGGCAACAATCGTTTGTTTAGTTGGAGGGGGACAGGAAATAAACACCGGTGAGGCCGGAATTGCTGAATGGATAAACTCCATTAACCGTTCGTTTCCTCATTGGGAGGTCTTTCTTTCTCCTAATCTTCATGATGCTGAATATAATGTTGCAAGTACGATAGCCCAATATGCGGAAGAATCGCCTGTTAGGTATAATTATAATCCCTCATTACACCTTTCAGTCTCAATGCGTTCATATCGTTCGGAAAGTGTTTCTCGGCTGGTTAAAGAGATTCTTGATCTTGATATAGCCAGGGCCTCCAAGACATTTAAAGATATTTCTTCGGACTTTCCATTTGTTCTGACTCGAAACCTTGATAGTGCCAAAAAATGGTTACGAGAAAAGGCAAGAGGGACCGAAAGATATGGAATAGTTGTGTCTTCTCAAGCTCAGCGTCTTAAACCGCATGCCATCGATATTAGAACCCCTGTCGATCCCGTACATTGGTTCCTTGATGGGAAAGAAGATATTCGTTCGAGTTATTATTTAGAGGACGTTGCAACAGAATTCCAAATACAAGGTCTAGAGCTCGATTGGTCTTGCGTTGTTTGGGATGCCGATTTTCGCTATACGGAAAATGGATGGACGAACTATTCTTTCATTGGCTGTAAATGGAATAATATTAAGAAAACAGAACGAAAACAGTATCAAAAGAATGCCTATCGCGTATTACTTACGCGTGCTCGCCAAGGGATGGTGATTGTGGTTCCTTCAGGCGATCCTAACGACCCAACACGCGCTAGCGAGTATTATGATCCGACATTTGCTTACCTTAAGTCAATTGGCATTCCTGTTATCTAGGTCCGAATCGCTATCTTATTTACTTACTTTGCCATTTTCTACATGCCTTTATAACAATGGCTATGAAATCGCTTAGGGCTCCATGAGGTTTTAGCTGAGCGATGTCGTTTGTATCGGCTACTCGAATACTCGAAAACTCATGATAGTCATGATCATCGCTATTAGGTCCACCGTATTTATACAGCTGCGACCTAAGCTCTGGGATATCTATAGCCTCGGGTATAAAGAATATACCGCTTTCGAAATGTGATGTTAGGAATGTGATTTCATCTTCATTGTATTTTCCTTGTAAAAGTATTTCTCCATATGATTTGTAGTTCGAAGCATCTCGATATAAATACTCGAAAACGACATAGCTCTCCATGATTCGCCTTCCAATATCAAAAAACAACCTTTCGCGTACATGCCTGGTATATAGAAACTAATGCTTTTGTAGAAGACCTCCCCAATTGGTCAAGACGATTTGGACATTACCTGTGATTTCACCCCACCACCACCCTGTTCCTCCCCTCCCGCTTGCCCCGGTACATCGCCCTGTCTGCGCGGCCCAGGGCTTCCCCGAAGCCGGCCCCGGCGACAGCCGCGATGCCGAGGGTGACGGTGACGCCGAGGGGCGAGTTCTCGGTGCCGAAGGAGTGGGAGGCCACCGCAGCGCGGATGCGCTCCGCGGAGGCGGCGGCGTGGTCGTCGCCGAGGTCGTGGAAGGCGACGATGAACTCCTCGCCGCCCCAGCGCCCGCAGAGGTCGACGTTACGCACGCTCGAGGCGAGGAGGCAGGCTATGCCGCGGAGGACGCGATCGCCCTCGTCATGCCCCCGGCTGTCGTTGACGAGCTTGAAGTGGTCCACGTCGAGGATCGCCACGTGCGATGGCCACTTGCCGTCGCGGTCCATGGCCGCGAGCGCGGCCTCCATGCCCCTGCGGTTGCGGAGCCCCGTGAGGGGATCGGTCTCCGAGAGCTTCGCGAGCTCGAGGTTTCTCGCCCGGGTCGCCTCGCTCTCCTCGGTTATCCGGTCGATGGGTCTCGTGAGCCTGAGGAGGATGACGCTGAACCCGCCGACGAGGAGGAAGATGAAGCTGCCCAGCACGATGAAGGTCCACAGGATATAGGTCTGGGACTTGCTGTCGCGCTGGCTGTCCTCCGCGACGAGGATCCATCCGACGATCCCGTTGCCCGGGTCCCGCACAACGATGCCGGCGCCCAGGTCCGTGGCGAAGGGGCGGTCCGTGCGGAACCTCTCCCTGGCCTGGGCCCTCTGCGAGGCGCGTTCGCCTTCCGCCGTCTCGATGATCTCGCGGACGAGGTCGCCCTGGCCGCTCCGGAAAAGGACCTCCTTGTCCGGCAGGCCCAGGAGGAAGAGCAGCTCGGTCCCCGGCGAGAGGTAGGGCGAGAGCGCCTGCCGCATCTCCGGGCCATAGGCCACGCGGGCTTCTCCCCGGTAGAGGTAGCCGTCCTTTTGCCGCCAGTCGCCCGGCATGCTCGTCTCGATGTAGAGCTTGACGAGCTGGGCCTCGCCCATGATCTGGCTCCGCCGGTTCGCCTCGGCCCCCTGCCTGACGGTAGCTATCTGGATGGCTAGGGTCGCGAAGGACAGGGCCGTGAAGGCGAGGGCGCCAAAGACGAGGAACCTGACCCTCAGGGGCGTGTAGCGGGCTTTCATCCTTTACATAGCATAGGTTGACGGCCTGAACGCCCGCAATGCCCGGTCCTTCCTTCTGCCCTGTCCCCGCTTTTTTTCTTGACAGCTTGCCGAAGCGGGTACACTATAGCCCTGTAACTGTTCTAGAACTCTATAACAGTAGGAGCTGGCAATGGCTCGTGAAGCAAAGGGTCTTCCGCTTTATTTGCATATAGCAGAAGAGCTTAGGACCAGGATATCGAGCGGGGCCATCGCGGATGGGGACAAGATGCCCTCCCAACGTGACCTTGCCGCGGAATTCGGTACGACCCTCATGACGGTCAGGCAGGCCCTCGAGATCCTCGAGGATGAAGAGCTCGTCAGGACCGAGCATGGCAGGGGCATGTTCGTCAGCGCCCCCAGGATCAGCGAGTTCGACCGCGAGAAGCTCTTCGGCTTCGACGCCGAGATGGGGCTGAGGCACCAGCGGGTGTCCACGAGGCTGCTCAACGGCGCTCCCGCGATGATCTATCCCCAGGCGGCCGGCCTACTCGGTTTCGACGCGAGGACTGTCCCTCCCGCCATACGGCGCCTCAGGCTCCTCAATGGCATGCCCATCGTCCTCCAGGCCTCCTTCCTCGCGCCGAGGTTCGCCTCCCTCCTTGCGACCTACGACCCTTCGAGGTCCCTCTACGAGCAGCTGACGCAGGCCTGCGGCTCGCCGGTGGCCATGACGAAGGAGATCCTCCTTCCCCTCGTCCTCGATAACGAGGCCGCCGCCTTCCTCGAGCGGAATCCCGGCGAGGCCGCCATGCTCTCCGCCCGCATGAGCCGATCGAGCGAGGGCGAGGCCCTCGTCTACGACGAGGCGATCATGGCCGGCGACTCCTTCTTCATCAGCGCCGAGCGCATCGGGAAGCGCCACAGCTATGACCTCAATTTCGGGAAGGGCGGGGTCCTTCCCATGATCGAGCAGCTCCTCAAGGAGGATTGACGATGGAAGGTAGAACGGAGCCTTCCGGGACCCCCGTCCTGGAGATCGAAGGCCTCGTGAAGAGCTTCGGCGGGGTAAGGGCGCTCAAGGGCGCCTCGCTCTCCCTCGCGCGGGGCGAGGTCCACGCCCTCGTGGGCGAGAACGGGGCCGGCAAGTCCACCCTCATCAAGGTGATGGCGGGCATCGTGAGGCCGGACGCCATGACGCTCAAGGTGGACGGCCGCGCCGCGGCGATCGGTTCGGGAGCCGACGCCGAGCGCCTCGGGCTGAGCTTCATCCACCAGGAACTCAACCTCGTGCCCTACTTCGGCGTGGCGGAGAACGTCTTCCTCGGCAAGCCCTACCCGCGCGGGGCCTTCGGCCTCATCGACCGGCGCGAGCTGGACAAGAGAGCCTCGGCCGCCCTCGCCGAGCTCGGCGTCAGCGTGCCCATGAAGGTGCCCGCCGCCCGCCTCTCCCGCGGCGAGCAGGCGATGACGGCCATCGCGCGGGCCTTCACCTGCGACGCCTCGATCTACGTCATGGACGAGCCCACCGCCTCGCTCACCGACGTGGAGATCGAACGCCTCTTTGCCGTCATCTCGCGGCTCAAGGCCGCCGGCAAGACCATCCTCTACGTCTCCCACCGCCTCGACGAGATCTTCTCGATCTGCGACCGCGTAACCGTCATGCGCGACGGCGAGACCGTCACGAACATGGCGGTCCGCGACACCGATCCCGCCTCCCTCATACGGCACATGATCGGGCGGAGCCTGGGCGACAGCTTCCCGCCGCCGCTCTCCGCTCCCGGCGCGACCGTCCTGTCCGTCGAGGCCCTCGCGAGGGCGCGCGGCAAGCCGGTCAGCTTCGAGCTCCGCTCAGGCGAGATCCTCGGCGTCGCCGGCCTCGCGGGCTCGGGAAGGAGCTCCCTCCTCAAGGCGATGGGCGGCGCGACGAGGGCGACCGGCGGCTCGATGCTGCTCCGCGGCCGGCCCTTCGCGCCGAGGAAGCCCCGCGACGCGATCCGGGCGGGCGTGGTCCTCGTGCCCGAGGAGAGGCGCGACCAGGGCCTCGTCCTCGGCAGGCCCATAGCCGAGAACATCGCCCTGCCCAACCTGGCAAGGCTGTCGCGCCTCGGCGTCTTCCTCGACCGCAGGGCGGAGAGGGCGAAGGCCGGCGAGGCCGCCGCGTCCGTCCGGCTCAAGGCCGCCTCGCTCGCGCAGAAGGCGGGCCAGCTTTCGGGAGGCAACCAACAGAAGGTCGTCTTCGCGAAGTGGCTCCTCGACGACGTGCAGGTCCTCCTCCTCGACGAGCCCTCGAGGGGCGTGGACGTGGGGGCCCGCTACGAGATCTACAGGATCGTTCGGGAGATGGCCGCGAAGGGGGCGGGCATCGTGCTTGCCTCCTCGGACCTCACCGAGGTGCTTGGGCTGGCCGACCGGGTGATGGTCATGCGCGATGGCGGCGTGGAGGCGATCCTCGAGAACCGGGGACTCGACCAGGAGACGGTGCTCAGGCACTGCTACGGCGAAGGGAGCAAGTGAAGATGGACGATATCGCAATCGGCAAGGGCAGGAAGGGAGCCGGCGACCTCCTCAGGAAGTGGGGCACCCTCGGCGGCTTCGCCGCCCTCTGCATCGTGTTCTCGTGTCTCAGGCCCGATGTCTTCCCGTCCATGGGGAACATCCGCAACATCATCGACCAGGCCGCGACCCTGGCCATCGCCGCAGCGGCGGTGACGATGGTCATGTCCACCGGGGACTTCGACCTCTCGGTCGGCGCCATCGCGAGTCTCGCGGGCGTCGTGACGGTCAAGGTGATGGTCGCCACGGGCAGCATCGCCCTCGGCATGCTCTCGGGCGCCCTCGTCGGCCTCGCCCTCGGGGCCTTCAACGGCCTCCTCGTCGCCTACGGGAACCTCTCGGCCTTCGTGGCCACCTTGGCCACGATGACCGCGATCGGGGGCCTCTCGCTCCTCGCCACGGGCGGCTCGACGCTCTTCGCCAGCATCCCCGAAGGCTTCCGCACGCTGGGGCAGGGCACGCTGGGCCCCGTTCCCGTCGCGGTGATCGTGATGGCCGTCGTCGTGGCGGCCGTGTGGGTGGCCATGGAGCGGACCGTGTTCGGCCGGAAGCTCTACGCGATAGGCGGCAACGCCGAGGCCACTCGCCTCTCGGGTATCGACGTGCGCCTCGTCCGGCTGGGCGGCTTCGCCATCTCGGGCCTCGGCGCCGCGCTGGCCGGCATCGTCCTCACGAGCCGCCTCTTCTCGGCCCATCCCCAGGCGGGCAGCCCCCTCATGCTCAACGCCGCAGCCGCCGTCTTCCTCGGCGCCACGGCCTTCCGCGAGGGCGAGCCCCATGTCGGAGGCACCCTCCTCGGAGTCCTCATCCTCGGCGTCCTCGGCAACGGGATGAACATCCTCGGCGTCAACTCCTATGTCCAGCAGGTGCTGTCCGGGGCCATCATCATCCTCGCCGTCCTCGTCTCGGGCCTCGGCGGAAGGAAGCGGTCTTGAGCCCCGTATCCATCGCGCAGGCCTTTGCCCGCGCGCGGTCGGAGGGGAGGATGGCCCTCATCGGCTACCTACCCGCCTCGTGGCCCGACGACGCGACGTTCCGGGCCAGCGCGGAGACCGCCTTCGCCGCGGGCATGGACATACTCGAGGTCGGCATCCCCTCTCCCGATCCCTTCCTGGACGGCGAGACCATACGCCGCGCCGTGGCCCAAACGGTCAGGGCGGGCGCCACGGCGCGCTCCGCCCTAGAGGCGGCGGTTCCCCTCGCGAGGGCGGGGCATGCCCTCGTCGCGATGATGTACTCGGCCAGCTATGCCGAGCTCGGGGGCGATCTTCTCTCCTCCTCGCTCGCGGGTCTCGGCTATGCTGGCCTTCTTGTCGTCGGGACCGACGGCGCGACCGCGGCGTCCTCGGCCCGGGCCGCCCGGAACGCGGGCATCGCGTCCATCGGCTTCGCGGGCGGGCATCCCGACGCCGCGTCGCTGGCCGCGCTAGCGGAGCGCTCCGGCGGCTTCATCTACCTCCCGAGCTACGAGGGCCGGACGGGCCGGAAGGCAGTCTTCGGCAAGGAGCTCGGCGAGCGGATTGCGCTGGCCAAGGCCTCCTCGCGCGGCCTCCCCGTGGCCGTGGGCTTCGGGGTCAACAAGCCCGCCGACGTCTCGGCCCTCCGGAGCCTCGGCGCGGACGGCGCCATCATCGGCACGGCCATGGTCGAGGCCGCGCCCTCCCTGAAGGAGCTCGCGGCCTACGTGGCGGCGCTGCGCCGGGCCGCCGAAGGAGGCAGCCCATGACGGCAGAATGCATCCTCGCGGTCGACATCGGCACGACCGGGGCCAAGGCCACGGCGGTCCTGCGCTCGGGCGCCGTGATCGGTTCCGCCTATCGCGGCTATCCGACCAGCGCGAGCGGCTCCCTCGTCGAGCAGGACCCGCGCGACTGGGAGCTGGCGGCGACCGCAGCCCTCCGCGAGCTCGCGGAGGACCTGGCCGCCCGTCCCGCCGCCATCGCGGTCACGGGGCAGATGCAGGACCTCGTCGTCCATGGCCGCGACGCCACCCGGGGCGCCCTCCGCCCGGCCATCCTCTACTCGGACACGCGGGCAGGCCGCGAAGCGGACCTCGTGGCCGAGGTCCGCGGCGAGGACCGGCTTGTCCGGGAATCGCGCAACGTGCAGGACCCCACGGGACTGGCCCCCAAGCTGCTCTGGCTCAGGGAGCACGAGGCCGACGCCTACCGGGAGGCCGCCCTCCTCCTCTTCGGCGCCCATGACCATGTCGTCCGCGCCCTCTGCGGCAGGAGCGGGACCGACCTCACCACGGCCTCGACGACGGGCCTCCTCGACCTCGACCGCAACGCCTGGAACCTTCCCCTCCTCGAGGCCCTCGGCCTCAGGACCGACTTCCTCCCCGACCTCGTCCCCGCCGACAGCGTCCTCGGCGGGCTCTCGAGCGCAGCGGCGGGGGCGACGGGCCTTCCGGAGGGCCTCCCCGTCGTGCATTGCGCCGGCGACGCGGCGACGACGACCCTCGGGGCCGGCGCCGGCGTCGACGGGGTAGCGTCGATCAACCTCGGGACCTCGGGCTGGCTTGCCGTGACGAAGCACGGCAGCCCAGTGGATCCGAGGAAGGGCGTCTACAACCTGCGCCACCCCGACGGCTCGGGCCTCATCCTCATCGGCGCGCCGTCCACCGCCGCAGGCAACCTCGACTGGCTCAGGGCGGCCCTCCTGCCCGACATGGAGCCCGGCGAGGCCTTCGCCCTCCTCAATGCCGAGGCGGCGGCCGCGGCGCCCGCCTCCCTATTGTACCTTCCCTGGCTCTCGGGAGAGCGTTCCCCCTTCAAGGATCCGGACGCCCGCGCCGCCTTCCTCGGGCTGGGGCGCGAGACGACGCGGGGCGACCTCGCGCGCGCCGTCCTCGAGGGCGTGGCCTTCTCGCTCAGGTCGGTCCATGACGCGATATACGAAACAGGGGCCACGGCGCCTGCCGCGGCCACCCTGGTGGGCGGCGGCGCGAGGTCGGCGCTCTGGGGCAGGATCATGGCCTCGGTCCTCGGCTGTCCCATGCTGGTTCCCGAAAGCCCGGCAGATGCCGGCGCGCGCGGCGCCGCCATCCTCGCGGGCCGGGCCCTCGGCTGGTACGGCGACTACGCCCTCCCCGGAGGCCTCGTGGCCGCGGCCCGCCACGAGCCCGACCCGGGCTGGGCGCGGACCTATGGGAAGCTGTATCCGGCCTATGCCGCGATGCACGATCCGCTCAAGGCGGCCTTTTCGGCCATGGCTTCCACGCGTTCCCGGGCCTGATGGCTACGGGACGCTCATGTCGGCATAGAGCCGCCCGGGATGGCGGCTTCAGGAAGGCGGCCACGAGGCCGCGATGGAGGTAGGTATGCGGAATCACAGGTGGCTCGCGGTGGCCTTCGCGGTCCTCGCCGTGCTCTCTCTCGGAGTCGGATGCGCAGGCAAGCCGAAGCAGAAGACGATCGCCGTCGTCACGCCCTACATGGCGAACGAGACGACCAAGCATGTCATCGACGTGTTCAAGTCCCTCGGCGAGGCCAAGGGCTGGAAGGTCAACGTGACCGATACGGCGGGGGACTTCGGCCTCCTCGTCGGCAGGATCCAGGACGCGGTGACCCAGAAGGTGGACGCCATCGTCCTCGGCATGGGCGACCCCGCCCAGATGACGGCCGGGCTCGCGGCCGCGAAGGCGGCCGGCATCCCCGTCTTCGGCATCGATGCCGGGATCGCGGACGGCGTCGTGCTCAACGTCACCTCCGACAACTCCGACCTCGGCCGGGCGAGCGCCAAGGCCCTCGCCGACGCGATCGGCAACCAGGGCAAGATCTACATGTTCACGCACGACCCGCATCCGGGAGTCAGGGAGCGCGCCGCGGCCGCCGCTGAGTATTTCGCCGGCATTCCCGGGATCACGATCGTCGACAAGAAGCACATCGAGGTCCCCGGTCCCCTCGACAACGCGCGCAAGCTGACCCAGGACATCCTCACCGCCACCCCGCGCAAGGGCGAGATCGCCGGCATCTGGGCCGGCTGGGACGAGCCCGCCATGGGCGCCGTCCAGGCCATCCAGGCGGCCGGCCGCGACGAGATCAAGGTCGTCGGCATCGACGGCACCGATTTCGCCCGGGCGGAGATCGCCAAGAAGGGCTCCTTCATCGCGACCGTGGCCCAGGACTTCGACGGCATGGCCCAGGCGACCATCGACGCCCTCGATTCCTGGTTCAAGGGCGAGAAGCCCGCGAGCGACGTCGTCAAGATCCCCGGCAAGCTCGTGACCGAGTAAGGTCCGGCGATCCGGTATCGGGGGCCGCCTGCGGGCGGCCCCCTTTTTTTCGCCGCCTGACGCCGGGGCCTTCCATCGCGTATACTCCTTCCCGATGGAACAGACGCCACGCTCGGTCCTCAAGGAAGTCTTCGGTTTCGAGGACTTCCGCCCCATGCAGGAGTCGGTGATAGAGACCGTCCTCGCGGGGAAGGACGTCCTCGCGGTCATGCCGACCGGCGGGGGCAAGTCCCTCTGCTACCAGGTCCCGGCCCTCCTCCTCGGGGGCCTCAGCCTCGTCGTCTCTCCCCTCATCGCCCTCATGCGCGACCAGGTGGCCTTCCTCCGCGAGTACGGCGTCGAGGCCTTCGTCCTCAACTCGAGCCTCTCGGCCGAGGAGTGGCGGTCCAACGCGGCCGCCGCCCGCGCCGCCGCGGGTCGCCGCGAGGGCGCGGCCCTCCTCTATGTCGCGCCCGAGACCCTCGCCTCGCCGCGGATGCGCGACGCCTTGTCCGGCCTCAGGCTCTCCCTCCTCGCCGTGGACGAGGCCCACTGCATCTCCGAGTGGGGCCATGACTTCCGGCCGGAGTACCGATCGCTCGCGGTGCTGAAGAAGAAATTTCCCGCCGTCCCGGTCATTGCCCTGACGGCAACGGCTGTTCCTGCGGTGCGGCGGGATATCCGGGAGCAGCTCGGGCTCTCCAAAGCCCGCGAGTTCGTCGGAAGCTTCAACCGGAAGAACCTCACGTACCGCATCGAGCATAAGAAGAACCCCGCGGTGATGCTCGCCGGCTACCTCGGGCAGCACCGTACCGATGCAGGGATCATCTACTGCCTCAGCAAGAAGGAGACCGAAGAGATCGCCGGTGACCTGCGGGCGCGCGGGTTCTCCGCGCTCGCCTACCATGCCGGGCTCTCAAAACCTGTCCGGGAGAAGGTGCAGGACGACTTCATCCATGACAACGTAAAGGTCGTCTGCGCAACCGTGGCATTCGGCATGGGCATCGACAAGCCCGATGTCCGCTACGTTATCCACTACGACATCCCCAAGTCCATCGAGGCGTACTACCAGGAGACCGGCCGGGCAGGGCGGGACGGGCAGCCCGCCGAATGCATCCTCTTCTTCAGCCGGGGGGACGTGCAGCGGGTCAGGTCCCTTCTCGAGAGCGACGGTCCGGATGAGCGCAGCGCGCGCCTCGCGATAAAAAAGCTCAACGAGATGGCGGAGTACTGCGAATCGGCGGCCTGCCGGAGAACCTATCTCCTCGGGTATTTCGGCGAGGAGTATCCCGGCGGGAATTGCGCCTCCTGCGACAACTGCGACAATT
>Ga0116171_10002294_pt1 | contig 18251 bp, 14 predicted proteins | sample AD_JPNHW2_MetaG_FD_89798 | JGI IMG/M metagenome (GOLD analysis project Ga0116171, IMG submission 89798) | Active sludge microbial communities of municipal wastewater-treating anaerobic digesters from Japan - AD_JPNHW2_MetaG | ecosystem: Engineered > Bioreactor > Anaerobic > Digestate | place... | reverse complement strand
ATTCTGGTTGACTTCGGTGCCACATCACAACTGCCCGGTCTGATTGCGGTTGCTATCGTTCGGGAAATAGGTCCTGTCATCACTGGATTGATCTGTGCCGGAAAAATAAGCTCTGGTATAGCGGCTGAGATAGGCGCCATGAAAGTATCAGAACAGATTGATGCCATGGAAGTGTCCGGAACCAAGCCGCTTGGCTTTGTTGTTGCTACCCGGGTACTCGCCACAACACTACTAGTTCCTCTGTTGGTGATTGTAAGTAATACATTCGGGCTGCTGGGATCATTTATTGCACTCAATATGAATGAAATCTTTACACTTACCAATTTTATAAACTCTGCTTTTGATACCATACATTTTTCAGATATTATCCCAGCTACAATCAAAACCATCTTTTTTGGCTTCTTTATCGGACTTATCGGGTCTTACAAAGGTTATCAGGCATCGCAGAGTACCGAAGCTGTGGGACTGGCTGCAAACGCGGCTGTTGTTACAGCTTCGCTGAACATATTTGTTATCGACCTGCTTGCTGTACTGGTTACAAAATTTTTCGTAAGTTATTGATACAATTCTGAGAATGGAAACCGTAATTGAAGTAAAAAACCTGCAGAAAGCATTTGGAGAACTGAAAATACTCCGCGGCGTCGATCTGAAACTTCATAAAGGAGAAAACATTGGTATTGTCGGAAAATCGGGGTCGGGCAAATCGGTACTCACCAAATGCATCGTCCGCCTGATTGAACCCGATGCAGGTGAAGTGTATATCTCGGGCAAAGACATATTGAATATGAACGATAACGAATTGACTGCCATTCGTAAAAAAGTGGGATACCTCTTTCAGGGCGGTGCGCTCTATGATTCGATGAATGTGCGTGAAAACCTGGAATTTCCCATTCGGCGTACACAATTTGTAGGACATCACAGCGAAGTGGAAAACATGGTGGTAGAAGCCCTCGAAAACGTAGGCCTGCTCAGCGCCATCGGAAAAATGCCTGCCGAATTATCAGTCGGTATGCGTAAAAGAATTGGTCTTGCAAGAGCCATTATTCTGAAACCTGAAATTATCTTTTATGACGAGCCTACATCGGGGCTCGACAGGGTTACAGCAGGCGAAATCAGCGACCTGATTGTGGAAATACAGGAAAAATACCAGACAGCATCCATCATCATCACTCACGACCTGAAATGTGCGAAAGAAGCAACAAACCGGATAATACTGCTTAAAGACGGGCTGTTCTGTACCGAAGGTACATTCGATGAACTCAGTCACAGCGAAGATAAAGAAATAAGAGATTATCTGACATAAATAAACGGATAAAAAATCAATCCTATTCAATCTAAAACTCAGGATTAACAGGGATAACGTAATCAAAATAAAATTAAAAAAATACCATGATAATAAATTTACATAAACTTATAAATTTCCATCTCTACTCCCCTCTCATAAACCCTCTTCATCCTCCCTTTTCCTTTGGAGAAGGTGCCCGAAGAGCGGATGAGGTCAGAGAGAAGGCAGGGAGTGACGCTTCAATTTTATGAAAACAAACACAAATAAAGCACTTAAATTAGGCGTTTTTGTAGCAGTTTCTACGATGCTGTTTATTATCGCGGTTTATCTGGTGGGCAACAGAAACAACTATTTCAATCCATCAATAACTATTCATGTATCATTCAGGGATATTCGGGGATTGATGGAAGGCAACAATGTTCGCTTCTCAGGTATTAATGTGGGCAGCGTAAAAAAAATAACAATGGTTTCAGACAGTTCAGTGGTTCTGGATCTGTCTGTTCGTGAAGACTACGCAAAGTTTATTTACCGCAATTCGATAGTCGAAATCGGACAGGAAGGTCTGGTGGGCAATAAACTGGTAAACATCCTGCCAGGCTCTCCCGCAAGTGGAATAATTGAAAAAGGTACTTTTCTGAAAGCCCGAAAAAGCATCGATTACGACAAAATGCTTGAAGAATCGCGCGACATACTCACACAAACTCGCGAAGCGATCACCAGCTTTAAATCGGTGGCGGAAAAAATTGATCTGGGAAATGGTGATCTGGGAAAACTGGTGAACGAAAACACTATTTCAGGAAATTTGAATGTCTCAATAACAAAACTCAACGCTGCATTGACCAACATTAACCTCATTACTCAAAAAATCAACAACGGCGAGGGCGATCTGGGCAAATTGGTCAATGACAAAGACATCACTACCGGTGCTGAGAAGATTCTTGCCGATCTTAAACAAACCGCACTGAAAGCTGACAGCACGGTTTCTCACATACAAACTGCTTCACGCAGCCTCACACAAGGAAAGGGAACTATCAACCGCCTCCTCAACGATAGCAACACTTCAGCCGGTATCGATACCGCTGTCATTAAACTAAATCAAAGTCTCGACCAGTTTAACACAACCGCCCGCGCCATTCAGAACAGCTGGCTCATCCGTTTGTTTTCAAAGAAGAAAACTACTGAAAATATCAATTCAGAGACAAAACAAATTAATAAACAATAAATTGATCAATCAATGCCACTCCATTTATTCAAAATCTGCATTAGATCGGGAGAAAAATGATCATAATAAATCGCGAAACTAATACAGTATCAATTGTTGACATTTTGGGTTTTATTGTATTTTGAAAGTATTTTTCATTTCATTAATAACAACAATATCAGTTGCTATTTTATAATCATATACAATCGTAAATTATTCGTTGTCATACTCTGATTATCCTGTATAAAAGGCTCCATGTTCAATGGAGTAAAAATATTCTGATTATGAATCTAGTCTTTTACGCAACGAATACTTTTTCCTTCTAATCTATTCGAAGAATTATTAGGATTTACAGTAGTTGAATTCCAAAATATTACTCTACCCCATGCAGCTGTCTGTTGAGGATAAATTGTTGATGACCAAAATGCTGAAAATAATCCAATACCAACAAAGTTATTATCTTTATCCCGATTTCCTCCGGGTATTGCAGTAAAACCTGTTTCATTTGTGGCACCTGTATTTGGACTTGACCAATGTGTATAAGTTTTTTCTTTTAATTTTCCTCCTGCAACATTTAAACCTCCAAGGTAAGTTGTTAGAGTAGTCCATTCTTCATCGGTAGGTACATGCCAACCCGTTGGAGCAAGTTTTTCTGTATTTACAGCATACCAATTATACAAAGGCCCGTAAGTTGAATTATAGGTTGTTGAATCATTATTATAATAACATCTTGCACCCGTTGTTAAGTTCATCCAATTTGTGCTATCCGGCACAACTGGTATTTTAGTACCATCGTTGTACCTGGTGGTTTTCAAATTTTCTGCCATCCAGACCTGATCTCCGATTTTTACAGTATTATAACGATTGCCATCGATATCAACCATATAACCACCAGCCAAAATTGTGTTCTGAAGCTTTATAACTTGGTCCTGAAGCTGTTGTGTCGAAAAAGTAGCCATATCATCCTCAATCATTTTTTTCCAGATATTACCATCAAACAAAAAAATAGCTGTCGAACCTTTTGAAAGATTCAATGGTTTCATAAGATTTGTATTGCTTGTCATGACGTCAAAACTTAAAGAAGAATTACATCTCAAAACTAATGTTGTTCCAATTCTGAAATTAAGATATTTATTTGACGATGTTGGGATCGGTAGGAATACTTTATAATTATACCCTCCATCAAAAGTAGTATAACAATCAACACTGTCCGGAATTACATAAGAAACAGATATGTTGTTACCATTGATGCAGATTTTATTATTTTGAGCATCTACATATAATTTATTTGCTGCATCATTTGAAGTTACAGGGGTAACTACTTTTATATTTGAAGTAAAAGTTTTAGTGCCGTTAACTGTCTGTTCACCTACTGTATTTACAGCATCAGTTATTCCATATCCGGACAAAGAAGTTGGAGTACTTTTTAAATCACTAAAGTTCCCGCTAAAGCCATTTCCTGCCTTATCTGCATATATTGCAAAAGGAACACTCAGTATCTGGCTGGTGCCAGAAGTTGTATAATTAGCTCCTCCATTAAAGTCGTATTCACATTTGATAAAATACGGACCAGATGACCAGTCAATAGTAGAAAATGTTCCTGAAATAGCTGTCCCCATTCCTATCTGTATGCTTACAAGACTGTTTGCATTAGTTGTAGGATAATGACTTTCTACATATACTGCTATACCTGTAGCAGAACCATGCAAAATACTTACTTGCATGCCAATATTGGTATTAGTTACTAAGTTGTTGTTGGAGTTACGAACTACAGCCTGATAACTCATATTTTGAGGTACAGTTGCTTTAATTATTACTGTTGTAAAAACTACAAGCAAAATACTAATTAATTTTTTCATAACTATTTGTTTTGATTTTATTTGCTTATCTGCTTTATCCTAAGAAATTCGAAAATTAATATGAGAAAGGATGCAGTCCTTTTTGTTTGATGATACTCCCAAGAACGCAACTCGTAAAATAAGTATAGTACACACCGTTGGCATAAGCGTTCCACTTATCATTATGTGAGTTTATTATGAAATTGTGGTTTTGAAAAAAAAACAATAAACCTTTTACATACAAATATGTATTTGCAGTTGTCGTTACAGCAGCAGATATGATTTTCAATTACCAGCAAATATATTAAATAATATTATACATTGAATTCTTTTTTCATAAAAACAATTAACAACTTAATAAATAGATTGACCAAACCCTAATCTGACTTCTTTAACTATTAAAAGAATTCTTATACTCATACTCACAAAACATGTAATAAAAGGCATCAGAGGCTTTTACAAAAAATCCGAAGCATCAACAGACACTTCGGATTTTTCATTTCTTTTAATCTGAGATCAGACACTATATGGCTTTACATTTCTTATCCAGCCAGTGCTTTTCAGCTTTTGAGAGGTAAGGTGAGAGTTTTTTATACACATTCTTGTGATAATCATTCAGCCATTTTTCTTCTTCGCGTGTCAGCATACTCTTATCAATCAGGCGGGTATCTATATAGCAAAGCGTCAGTGTTTCAAAACGGAGGAATTGCCCGAATTCTGTTTTTTCAGCCGGAACAGTCAACACCAGATTCTCCGTACGGATACCGTATTCGTCCGTGCGATACATCCCGGGTTCGTTTGATGTGATCATTCCAGTCTGCAGGGTTGCAGGATTTTCATCCATCCTGATATTTTGCGGACCTTCGTGCACATTCAGGAAATGTCCCACTCCGTGTCCTGTTCCGTGTCCGTAATTCAGCCCGCGATCCCACATTGCTTTACGTGCCAAAATATCCAGCTGCGAACCGCGAGTGTTCACCGGAAATTTCGCCATTGCCAGATCAATATGACCTTTTAATACCAGCGTATAATCTTTCTTTTGCTTCGAAGTGGGTTTACCCAATGTGATTGTACGTGTTATGTCGGTAGTTCCTTCGAGGTATTGCCCTCCGGAGTCGAGCAGAAGTATTCCTTCAGGTTTTAAAGTCGATGCCGTTTCGGGTGTGGCCGAATAATGAACAATAGCTCCATGGCCTGCATAACCGGCAATCGTATCAAAACTTTCACCTATAAAGTTTGATTGTTCAGCCCTGAATCCGCGCAATTTATCTGCAATCGACACTTCTGTCAAACTTCCATCTTTCACATGCTCTTCGAGCCAGATAAAAAACTTGGTTAACGCTACTCCGTCTTTGATCATGGCTTTTCTTATTCCGGCGATTTCGACTTCATTTTTCAGACTTTTCAGCTTGAAAACCGGCGACATTCCTACCCTCTTTTCACATTCAGCGGGTAATGCCTCAAACAACGACTGATTGAGTTTGTTTCCATCATACATCACAACTTTATCTGCCGGAATTTGACGTAATTGGGTGTAAATATCCTGATAGTTGGCAATGACAACACCGTTGCCGTTTAGATAATCGCACGAAGCATCCGTGCATTTAGCCATATCAACAAAAAGCATTGCTTTTTCCTCATCAACGAGTGCATACGCAATCACTACCGGATTGAAAGCTACATCGTTTCCGCGAATATTGAATAACCAGGCAATATCGTCGAGAGCTGACATCACAAATACCTGTGCATGTGCTTTATGTAATTCTGCACGCAGCTGAACCAGTTTTTCGGATACGGTTTTACCGCTGTATTTCACATCAAAAACAAAGAAAGGATTATTCGGCAGTGCCGGACGATCGGTCCAGATTTCTTTCAGCAAATCAAGCGAAACGAGTTCAATTCCGCTCATTTTCAGTTCAGCTTTCATGTTGGCATAAGCATTCACCGAAAACATCTGTGCATTCACGGCAACTTTATCTCCGCTTTTCAGTTCTTCCGACAACCAGGGAATTATTTCAGGAGTTTCAGGTAATCCCTGTTTCATCAGGTCAATAGTAGTGTCCTTCAGTTGATTGGCTCCTTGCAAAAAATAGCGGGAATCGGTCCACAGTCCGGCTTTATCGAAAGTAATTGCTACAGTACCTGCAGATCCCGTAAAGCCTGTAATCCAAACACGTTCTTTCCAGTAATCTGCAATATATTCACCTGCATGAGGATCGGTTCCGGGTATGATGCAAGCTGAAATACCCGCACTTTTCATCGACTGACGCAATGCGGCAAGACGTTCTTTAATTTGTGTCATATTTTTATGTTTTTAGATTGATATATATCAGTTATTCAGATAGTTAAAATTTCGCCGGATGCTTTGTAATTTAGAGAAATTACATGAACCATTGTTTATTTACAAAGATATAAAATATAAATTGTTAAATTTAACCTATTAAATTTGATTAACACAAAACAAATCTGAAATCATTTTTGTTTTTAATTCTTCGGCTCAACGGTGTCGTATTTTTTCTATTAAAATTCTGTATCTTTGCAAGTTATTAAAATTGACAAATTTTGGATACAACTAAAAATATTCATTTACCGGACACTACTGAAAATGTTGATGTTACAGGCGCAAGAGTACACAATCTAAAAAATATTGATGTTACCATTCCGCGCGATGCGCTCACGGTAATTACCGGATTGAGCGGTAGCGGTAAATCTTCACTAGCTTTTGATACTATTTTTGCAGAAGGGCAGCGCCGTTATATTGAAACATTTTCGGCTTATGCCCGCAGTTTTCTGGGAAATATGGAACGCCCCGATGTGGATAAAATCACCGGACTTAGTCCTGTTATTTCCATCGAACAGAAAACTACCAATAAAAATCCGCGCTCTACTGTTGGTACAACCACCGAAATTTACGACTTTCTGCGTTTGCTTTTTGCCCGTACAGGTATAGCTTATTCATATATTACGGGTGAAGCGATGATCAAATATACCGACGATCAGATTATCGATCTTATTCTGAAAAATTACGAAGGAAAGAAAACCCTGCTGCTTGCACCAGTAGTGCGCGGACGTAAAGGACATTACCGGGATCTTTTCGAACAAATTCGTAAGAAAGGTTACCTGCATGTCAGAGTGGATGGCGAAGTCCGCGAAATAACCCACAATATGAAAGTGGATCGTTACAAAATTCATGATATTGAAATTGTAATCGACCGGCTGCTCGTAACCGACAAAGACCGCAAACGCCTGAAAGATTCGATGCAGAAAGCTATGCAACACGGCAGTGGCATCATTATGCTGCTCGAAAAAGATAAAGACGAAGTCAGGTATTTCAGTCGAAAACTGATGTGCCCTACTTCAGGTATCTCGTATGATGATCCGGCTCCTCATAATTTTTCGTTCAATTCGCCTCACGGTTATTGTCCGAAATGCAAAGGGCTGGGATTTATCAATAAAATTGATATGGCTAAAATCATTCCGGACACATCCGTCAGCATTTTCAACGGTGGTATTGCCCCGCTCGGGAAACATAAAAACAGTACCATTTTCTGGCAGATTGAAGCTATTCTGGCTAAATATGACTGTACACTAAAAACTCCGCTCGCCGATGTGCCTGATGATGCCATCGATGAAATAATGAACGGTACCGACGAGCAACTTCATATAAAAAATGAGTCACTGGGCAACTCCAACTATTTCCTGAGTTATGATGGTATTATCAAGTACATCGAAATGCAACAAGAAAACTCGGCTTCTGCTACCGAACAAAAATGGGCTAATCAGTACTCAAGAACCATTAAATGTAACGAATGTAACGGCCAAAGACTACGAAAGGAATCATTATATTTTCGCATTCACGACAAAAACATTGCCGAACTGGCAGAAATGGACATTGCTGAACTTTCGGACTGGCTGAACAAGGTTGATCCCTTCCTTAATGACAAGCAACGTGTCATAGCCACCGAAATACTTAAAGAGTTGAGGTCACGTCTGCAATTTCTGCTGGATGTGGGGCTCAATTATCTGGCGCTTAACAGAAGTTCTCAGTCACTTTCGGGCGGTGAAAGTCAGCGTATCCGGCTCGCAACTCAGATTGGTTCTCAGTTGGTTAACGTACTCTACATCCTCGACGAACCCAGTATAGGTCTCCATCAGCGCGACAACCTCCGGTTGATCAACTCGCTGAAACAACTTCGTGACACCGGGAATTCGGTTATTGTTGTTGAGCACGATAAGGATATGATGCTTTCAGCTGATTATGTATTGGATTTGGGCCCGCATGCTGGCAGACTTGGCGGTGAGCTGGTTTTTGCAGGCACTCCTGCACAAATGCTTCAGGCCGACACTCTTACCGCTGAATACCTGACAGGAAAAAAGAAAGTTGAAATTCCGGAAAAAATCCGTGAAGGCAATGGAAAATTTCTGACACTTAGAGGTGCCAGAGGCAATAACCTGAAAAACCTTGATGTCACATTCCCGTTAGGTAAAATGATTTGTGTCACCGGAGTATCGGGCAGTGGAAAATCTACGCTGATTAACAATACACTACAACCCATTATCAGTCAGCACTTTTATCGTTCACTACAGGAACCTCTGCCCTACGACAGTATCGAAGGAATTGAAAATATCGATAAAATAGTTCAGGTTGATCAGTCACCCATTGGCCGCACGCCGCGATCCAATCCGGCTACCTACACCGGAGTATTCAGCGACATTCGAAATCTCTTTGCTACCCTGCCCGAAGCAAAAATACGGGGATTTAAACCGGGACGCTTCTCTTTCAATACAGCTGGAGGACGTTGTGAAACCTGCGGAGGTAATGGTTACAAAACCATTGAAATGAACTTCCTCCCCGATGTGTATGTACCCTGTGAAAACTGCAACGGAAAGCGTTACAATCACGAAACACTCGAAGTTCGTTTTAAAGGTAAGTCAATTGCAGATGTGCTTAACATGACTATCAACCAGGCTGTGGAATTTTTCGAAAATCAGTCTTATATTCTCAATAAAATTAAAACACTACAGGATGTAGGGCTGGGATATATCAAACTGGGACAAAGCAGTACCACACTTTCAGGAGGCGAAAGTCAGCGTGTGAAACTGGCAACTGAACTATCGAAACGGGATACCGGAAAAACATTATATGTGCTGGATGAGCCGACAACCGGACTGCACTTTGAGGACATCCGGGTACTTCTGGGAGTACTCAACCGACTGGTTAATCGCGGGAATACAGTTATAATCATTGAGCATAACATGGATGTTATCAAAACTGCCGACTACATCATTGACATCGGGCCCGAAGGTGGCAATGGTGGTGGCAGGGTCATTTGCTCCGGAAGTCCCCGTGAAGTAGCCGGGAATCCCGATAGTGTTACCGGAAAATTTCTTGCTCTTGAATTTTAATAAAGGTTTCTGAACGAACATCTGTCCGAAACGGTTTATTTCAGGTAAAAAGTTCTGAATAATGAATTAAATGGTTAACTTTGCATAAACCACTTATATTCATTGTTTCTTATAATCATTGTTTTGTCATGAATCAAAAATTAAAGTTATTTTTATATGGTGCCGGTGTTTTTTGCATTTATGCCTTACTAACCTGGATATTGAAGTTAGTTGCAAAAAAGATGCCCGAAGGGGATGCATTCCTCGGAGTTTTCACCAGCACAGATCTCTGGCTGGGCCTGGCAATAGCCGTCATACTCACCTACTCTCATTATATGAAAATGAAAATCAAATAAACCTGTATGACTGCTGAACGTTTATCAGAAATAACAGACTATATCATACGTTTTTTGCTGGGCAGCGATTCCAATGAAACTTTCAGCAGACTGATTGGTTATACTTCCGATAAAGAACAATTCAGTAAATATAAGATTGTCATAATTCCTTCCGGTTTTTTTAATCCGGAATTTTATAACACTGAAAAATCCCTTCCGCAACTGCCACTAACCGTGTGGGAAGGGATACCCCTGCTTTTTGGTGAACCGGTAACAGAAAAATCAGACGAGACAGTCATTATCCATGCCGACATAATAGCAAGCAGTTTTTTTCTTATGAGCCGGTATGAGGAAATCATCAACAGAAATATCCGAGACAGTCATGGTCGTTTCCCGGGTATAAAATCATTGCCTTTCAGGGCTGGGTTCCTTCAACGACCTGTCGTTGACGAATACGGAAGACTGTTGAGAAAATTGCTACGCGAAACAGGACTTGATATCAGCGAGCCCGAAGAGAAATTCAGTAAAATCTACCTGACACATGATGTGGACCAATTGGCTCACTATCGGAACATCAGAGGAATCGGCGGAGCGGTTTTACGCTTTTTCAAAAATCCGGCTGAATCACTAAAAGCAGTTGAAAGTTTTGCGGGAGGAATAATAAATGACCCCTGGTTCACCTTTCCCTGGTTATTCGATCTGGCAGATAAACTGAAAAACAAAAAACCGGAAGAGAAAATCGAAAATATAGTTTTTATCAAAACCGGCGGTGGTGAACTGATGACTGACAAACCGCGGCATGATGTCAGAGACAGGGATTTCAACACATTATTCAAACTATGCGAACAACACAACGTGAAAATCGGACTTCATCCCTCTTATCTGGCCGGAATGAAACCGGAGTACATAAAAAATGAAAAAAAAGTTCTCGATGAGACTATCAGTCAAAATACGATATATACACGCAATCACTTTTTAATGAGCCGTGAACCGGAAGATATGCAGACGCTGATTGAAGCCGGACTGACAGATGATTTTACTATGGCTTACGCAGACATTACGGGTTTCCGGTTGGGCACCTGCAGAGCTGTAAAATGGATTGACCCGGTAAAATTGCAATTAACTTCACTCACCTTGCATCCGCTCACCATCATGGACAATACGCTGAGTGACGAGAGATACATGAATTTAAAAACCGATGAGGCTTTCTTATTTACAAAAACAATGATTGACTTAGTCAGTAAGCACAACGGCGAATTGGTGCTACTTTGGCATAATACATCGGTAGAGAAAAACAATGGACAATATCACCGAGATTTGTACCGATGGCTGATTAACTATCTAAAATAAAATAATTCTATTATGCGTTTACTTATTTTCGGAGAAGCATTTCTGTCGCCCGCCTACTTACCTCGAGTGAGGTATTTCGTTTCCTATTTCAGTAGGAAAGGCTGGCAGGTGGATTTTGTGAACGAAAAATCAGAATACAGTTACGATGTTCCTGAGAAGGTATCGTGGCTTACGATTGATTATTACAAGAATGAAAAAGGAATTTTGGGACGGTTGGAATGGATGATTAAATTTATAATGGATTTATCTATTGATTTTAAAGGAAGGTATTTTTACCGGAAATCTCAATCTTTCGTTACCGAAAAAAAATATGATTTAATATTCTGCAGTTCAAGTTTCACTTTTCCACTGACTACAGCTGCGCGTATGGCGCGTAAACTCGATGTTCCGCTATTTGTTGATCTACGGGACATTGCAGAACAGTCGCCGGACGATAATCATTTCATAGCTCATCGTCCGCCATTTTTTTTTGGAAATATACTTATCAAAATTTATAAGAGAATAAATATCAAACGGCGTAACACCGTATTGAGAAAAGCGGCCGGTGTTACAACCGTATCACCCTGGCATGTCAAAACATTATCTATATATAACCCAAACACACACCTGATTTACAATGGCTTTGATGAAGATTTATTCATTCCTGAGATAAGAACCACTTCTCTTTTCACCATTTCTTATTTTGGGAGGATTTATAACGAAAAAATTCGTAACCCGAGGCTGCTTTTCGTAGCTTTAGATGAATTGCGCAAAAAAAAGATTATCTCACCAGGAAATACTATTGTTAAATGGTTTGTTGATGAGCAGTCGATAGTTGTTGTTAAGAATATTGCTGAGAGTTATCATTTGTCCGAGTTCATAGAATTTCATAACTTTACCGCTCCGGAAAATCTGCCTGCAGAATTAAATAATAGTTCCCTGTTGTTGGTACTGTGCAATTCTCAGAATACTAAAAACTATTTCGGTATAATGACTACCAAGTTTTTCGAAGCTTTGGGAGCTAATCGTCCGGTAATATGTATCCCCGACAACAATGACAACCTGTCTGAAGTAATTAAAAACACCCAATGCGGACTCGTGAGTTCAGACGCAACAGAAGTTGAAAGGTATCTGCAGGATAAGTTTAGTGAATGGCAGCAAACGGGGCTAACTACCGGACTACTTAGTGAGGAAACAAGATTAGACTTTTCCAGAAAAAAAGGAGCAGAAACGCTCGAAAAGCTATTTGAAAATGCAATAAAAAAAAGACATTATGAATCCAAAGATATTAATTCCTAAAAAAATAATTCTGTTTCGTCGCAATTTACTCCCTGTCTGGAGGAGAATATCAAAAAAAAACATGCGGATAAAGAAAACTATTCCAATACTTCATCTGCATTTAGTAGACCACTGTAATTTGAATTGTCGTGGGTGTGATAATTTTTCGCCACTTGCCCCGGAAGTTTTTGCTGATATCCTCACATTCGAAAACGACTGTGCCCGCATGTCCAAACTCGTTGGTAGTCGTGTGAACGAAATACAACTGCTTGGTGGCGAGCCACTTTTACATCCTCAAGTAACAGAATTTATCAGAATCTGTCGCAAATATTTTCCTGAAGTACCTGTAAATATAATTTCCAACGGAATTTTGCTGCCAAAGCAACCCGATGATTTCTGGGAAACCTGTCATAAACTCAATATTAACATCATTGTTACTAAATATCCGGTAAAAATTGATCACAATAAGATAGAACAACTTGCAAAAAAACATCAGGTTCGCCTCTCATACTACGGAAACACAGAATCCATTGAGAAAAACATGCAGTTGCTTCCGCTTGATCTGGATGGCAAACAAGATGCTCAGGACAGTTTCCTGCGATGCGCACGTGCCAATCGGTGCATATCGCTCGATAACGGGAAACTTTATACCTGCTCGTTGATTCCTTATGTCAAGTATTTCAACCGGAAATTTAATCAGGATTTGAGAATATCGGCCAACGATTACATAGATATTTATCAGGCTAAAAATATGGAGGAAATTATGAATTTTGTCAGCAAACCCATGCCATTTTGTAGGTATTGCAACATCAAAGGGATTGAAGACGGAATTTCGTTTGATATTTCAAAAAAACAAATTACCGAATGGACAACAAAATAGCAACTAATTACAATCCCAAAACAATAAATCAATAAAACCGACAACCAAAAAAAATGCTTTCCATCCTCATACCCGTTTACAACTACAATATTGTCCGATTGGTGAATGACCTTCACCAGTTGGCTATGGAAACGTATGCGGATTTTGAAATACGGGTAATCGAAGATGGCTCTACCTCTTTCCTGAAAGAAAACAGCACTGTTGCTGACCTTAAATTTTGCAAATATTCAGCACTGACACATAACATCGGCCGCTCAGCTATCCGGAACCGTTTAGCCGACGAAGCCATTTATGAGCATTTACTTTTTATCGATTGCGATGCTGAGGTAAACTCAACGCATTTTATTGAAAAATACCTGTCTTTTTGTCGCGAAGAAGTGGTGGTTGTTGGCGGTACTGCTTATGATCCCGAGAATAATGACCCCGAATTTAGCTTACGCCTGAAATACGGGCGAATGCGGGAAGTATGTTCCGCACTTAAACGTGAACAAAACGGTAGATATTCACATTTTTCTTCATTTAATTTTCTGACTTCAAAATCGATATTTTACCGAATCCGTTTTGATGAAAGCATCCGCGGATATGGTCACGAGGATACTCTTTTCGGACACCGAATTGCCGAACTCAAGTGCGACATGCATCACATCGACAACGCCCTCATTCACAAAGGTCTGGACAACAACAAGCTATTTATCAAAAAGACAGAAGAAAGCACCCGAAACCTTTTTCTGCTTTATAAAAGTAATAACTATCCATTCCTGGCAAACCAGTCAAAATTATTGCGTACTTATATCCGGCTTGATCAAAAAAAACTTACCTCAATACTCGCCCGGCTGTATAATCTGCTCAAATCTGCCATGTTAAAAAACTTATGCGGTGCTGATCCATCACTTAAGGTTTATGATTTATACAAGCTACTTTTTCTTGCCAAAATTTCACATTTTCACTGACAAGTTGGCAGTATTTTTCCTGACTTTTCAAATTTTAATAATATTATCTGCCAAAATTTCAGTTTTAACCTTCTGGCACAAAATTCGCTTATTGAAAGAAAACAAACATATAAATTTAACTATTAAATATTACACTTATGAACATTAAACCATTAGCAGACCGGGTACTAATCAAACCGGCACCGGCAGAAGAAAAAACAATAAGCGGAATAATTATTCCCGATTCAGCAAAAGAAAAGCCACTGAAAGGTGAAGTTCTGGCAGTTGGAAACGGTACAAAAGATGAAGAAATGATGGTAGCCGTTGGTAATCAGGTTCTTTATGGAAAATACGCCGGAACCGAACTCGAATGGGAAGGTGAAAAGTACCTTATCATGCGTCAGTCCGATATTCTGGCAATAATTTAGACAATTGCTCCCCTTAAGGGGGAACTAAAGAGCAAATATTTAAGCAATAAAACAATAATAATTAATTCATAAAATCCGTACCTCCCGCGGTTCTCCCCCTTCAGGGGGTTGGGGGGCTTATCTATGGCTAAAGAAATATTATTTAATATTGATGCCCGCGATCAACTGAAAAAAGGTGTTGACGAACTGGCAAACGCAGTGAAAGTTACACTTGGCCCAAAAGGTCGTAACGTAATTCTGGAAAAGAAATTTGGCGCACCTCACATAACAAAAGATGGTGTGACTGTTGCAAAAGAAATTGAACTCGAAGATTCATTTCAAAATTTAGGAGCACAGTTAGTGAAGGAAGTTGCTTCAAAAACCGGTGACGATGCCGGAGATGGTACAACCACAGCTACCGTTCTGGCTCAATCAATTATCAGTGTTGGTCTGAAAAATGTTACAGCCGGAGCCAATCCAATGGATCTGAAACGTGGTATTGACAAAGCTGTAGAAGCTGTAGTAGAAGATATCAAAGCTCAGTCTAAAACAGTGGGCGATAACTACGATAAAATCGAACAGGTTGCCACCGTATCGGCTAATAACGATGCACGCATCGGTAAACTGATAGCTGATGCTATGCGTAAGGTATCCAAAGATGGAGTAATCACTATCGAAGAAGCAAAAGGTACCCAAACCACCATCGAAATTGTAGAAGGTATGCAGTTCGATCGTGGTTACATTTCCCCCTACTTCGTAACCAATACCGAAAAAATGGCTGTGGAAATGGAAAAACCATACATCCTCATCCACGATAAAAAAATATCCAACCTCAAGGAACTTCTTCCGGTACTGGAGCCTGCTGTTCAATCCGGACGTCCTTTACTGATCATTGCCGAAGATGTTGAAAGTGAAGCTCTTACCACACTAGTCGTTAATCGTCTGCGTGCATCTCTCAAAATTTGTGCAGTTAAAGCTCCCGGCTTTGGTGACCGCAGAAAAGAAATGCTGGAAGACATCGCTATCCTAACAGGAGGTACTGTAATTTCGGAAGAAAAAGGTATTAAACTCGAAAATGCAACTCTCGAAATGCTCGGCACAGCCGAAAAGATCACGGTTGATAAAGACAATACGACCATTGTAAACGGCGCCGGCGATAAAGAAGCTATCGCAGTACGTGTCAATCAGATTAAGTCGCAGATAGCAGCCACTACTTCCGATTATGATCGTGAAAAACTTCAGGAACGTCTGGCCAAACTGGCTGGTGGCGTAGCAGTTCTTTACGTAGGTGCAGCCTCGGAAGTTGAAATGAAAGAAATGAAAGATCGTGTCGACGATGCTTTGCATGCTACCCGTGCAGCCATTGAAGAAGGCATTGTTCCCGGTGGTGGTGTTGCCTATATTCGCGCGATTGATTCGCTGAACAAGGTGAAAGCAGACAACGACGACGAACAAACCGGTATTGAAATCATAAAAAGAGCCATAGAAGAACCACTGCGTCAAATTGTTACCAACTCAGGCAAAGAAGGTGCCGTAGTTGTGCAGAAAGTTCGCGAAGGTAAAGCTGACTTCGGTTACAACGCACGAAGCGATAAATTTGAGAATTTCTTCGAAGCAGGTGTTGTTGACCCGGTTAAAGTTACCCGTGTAGCACTCGAAAATGCAGCATCTATTGCAGGTATGTTCCTTACCACAGAATGTGTTGTTGTAGAAAAGAAAGAAGAAAATCCTGCTCCGCAAATGCCTATGGGTGGCGGAATGGGCGGAATGATGTAATTTCCTTATCATAGAAATGTTTCAACTATCCCACCTGTTGACAATGACAGGTGGGATTTTTTTATTTATATCATTTATTGTCAAACTTTTTTCTTTCCTTTGTAATTATCAAATTCTAATCATATGAAAATAGGAATCCTTTCTTCAGGTGGCGATTGTCCGGGGATAAACGCTACCATTCGTGGTGTAGGTAAAACTGCAATCAATGATTATGGCATGGAAGTAATCGGTATTCAGAATGGATTTTCGGGCTTACTGTACAAAGACATCAGTGTGCTCACCGAATCATCATTATCCGGTATTCTCACCATGGGAGGAACCATTTTGGGTACAGCCCGTGAAAAAGAGTTTCGAAAAATTCTGAAATCCCCTGACAAAAAAGACCAGGAAGTCATCAAAAAAAGTTACAAGGAACTTGACCTGGATTGTCTGGTATGTATCGGAGGCAATGGCACACAGAAAACAACCTGGGCTCTGTCTAAGTTGGGATTGAACGTAATCGGCATACCAAAAACCATTGATAACGATGTTTTTGGTACGGATATCACTTTCGGTTTCAGTACAGCCGTTGATATTGCTACAGAAGCTATCGACAGGCTTCACTCCACAGCCAGTTCGCATCAGCGTGTCATGGTCATCGAACTGATGGGGCATCACGCAGGCTGGATCACTTTATATGCAGGTATGGCAGGCGGTGCTGATGTCATACTTCTACCGGAGTTAGGATACAATATGGATACCATCATCGAGGTTCTGAATAACCGTAAAAAAAACGGGAAAGCCTATTCGATTGTTGCCGTGGCAGAAGGAATAGAAGTGGAAGGTGGAACAGACGGACATCATCCGGCGACATACTTTGCCCGTGAGATAGAAAAGAGAACAGGTATCGAATCCCGCGAGACTGTATTAGGCTACATTCAGCGTGGTGGATCACCATCAGCTCACGATCGAAATCTGGGTACCATGCTCGGTGGTTATGCAGCCAAATTAATCGCTGAGAAAAAATTCGGGCGTATGGTGTCCGTTAAAGGGCAAAAAATTACCGATGTTTCACTCGAGGAAGTTGCGGGAAAACTTCGAATAGTTAAACCGGATGATCCTATGGTTCTTCAGGGAAAGAGAATGGGAATTTCATTTGGAATAGAATAAAACAGAAATTCCATCAAATAAAAAACCGCAATACCCTTACAGGTTGCGGTTTTCTTTTTATCTACAAAGTCAGACCATATCCAACTTTTAATTGCTTGATTGTTTAAGCGTTCTTCGCTTTTTTTACGATTGCACTGAATGCTTCAGGATGATTCATTGCCAGGTCGGCTAATACTTTACGGTTCATTTCGATACCTGATTTATGTAAAGCTCCCATCAATTTTGAATATGACATACCTTCTAGGCGTGCAGCAGCATTGATACGCTGAATCCATAATGCGCGGAAATTGCGTTTTTTGTTTTTGCGGTCACGATAGGCATACTGAAGACCTTTTTCCCATGTATTTTTGGCAACAGTCCAAACATTACGGCGTCCGCCGAAATAACCTCTGGTGAGGCTTAAAATTCTTTTTCTTCTTTTACGTGAAGCAACGTGATTTACTGATCTTGGCATAATTT
>Ga0116171_10002293_pt1 | contig 18266 bp, 13 predicted proteins | sample AD_JPNHW2_MetaG_FD_89798 | JGI IMG/M metagenome (GOLD analysis project Ga0116171, IMG submission 89798) | Active sludge microbial communities of municipal wastewater-treating anaerobic digesters from Japan - AD_JPNHW2_MetaG | ecosystem: Engineered > Bioreactor > Anaerobic > Digestate | place... | reverse complement strand
TTGGGTCTGTCCCTACAATTTATTACATTTCATTGCGGTTAAACCATCTGGTTGGATTGGCAGAGATATATTCTCTAATTCGCCACAACTCCATTTCATTTCTAATGATATGTTCATAGTAATTATGTAGCCACAGTCGCTTATTAAAGGGAATCCAATTATTCTCTTTAACACCTTTAATATATTCGTTGGTTGTCATGGTCTTAAACCATTGAATGACAGTATGTAGGGATAAACCCATGTGTTTATCCTCTTCTTTATAATGATAATTTTCAGGACAGACACATGGGTCTGTTCCTACAAATCGTGGATTTAGAAAAATGATCATATGAATGTGATTTGGCATAATCACATACTCATCTTTGTACAAGTTCTCGAATTTCTCAGGTAATTTCTCAATCCACTTATATATCATTTCACCAGGTGGATTTAATAAAACTTTGTCATCCTTCATGTTACCAAAAAGATGCAAATTACCCTGCGTACAGATAGTAATGGAATAGGCAGATGACTGTGAATAATCAAAATCGCGCAATCTAATTGATCTGCGATTGTGAATATCCTTGTCATAAACCATTTATCCTCCATATTATCATGTTAATTATCCCGCGTGTATATCCTTTCTTTGTTCCTGGACAGACACTTGGGTCTGTCCCTACATATAATTACTTCTTCTCTACTTTTTCTACTCCGGGAATGCTTAGTATTTTCTGTATGATCTTATCCAGGTCATTCGAATGCTGCAACCATAATCTGAAATGCGCGGTAGCCTTGTTTGCCTCTGAATGCGTATTGCTTTCCACAGGTTGCGCATGATATCTTGCGAATACGCCGAGGATATCAAAAACAAAGCGTGCCCTGTTCTTGCCGTATATGGTGAGTTGTGCCGGATGCTGATGTCCGGTTCCTTCTCCTGATTTGGGAATGTCCCACTGCACAGGCATGACTCTTTCCGGTTCGCTTTCACATTGATGCCTGAAGGAAGGATTTGGACAATCCGCCCTATGAATGCTGATACCTCGCCCTCTCGTGATATATCCAATCACTTCATCACCCGGTACCGGAGAACAGCATGCTGCATAATTGATCATCAGGTTATGGACATCGGCAAGCCGAATGCCATAAGCGTGTGACTTCTGAGTTTCCTGGTCATCATGAGTAGGGGTTTCAGGTGGTGCTTTCTTCTCCTGGATTGCCTGTTTGATGCTTGAAAATAGTAATTTACCGGTTCCCAATTCATAATATAGACTTAGGGAATCATTGATGTGAACCAATCTGGCAATTTCACGAATCTCTTCTTCCGTTTTGAATTTCCAATGCTGTTTTCTGCACTTTTTCTCGAATATCTCTTTTCCCAGCCTGATAGCATCCTGTCTTTCCTTCCATTGCAGCCAGGAACGAACCTTATGCCTTGCACGTGATGTCTTGAGTATGGTAAGCCAATCCCTGCTTGGATTAGGTTCCGAGGAAGTGATCACTTCCACTAAATCCCCATTCTGGAGTGTTGAACGAATCGGAACCATGCGACCATTTACCTTGGCGCCGGTACATCTGAACCCGATTTCAGTATGGACGGCAAAAGCGAAATCCAATGGTGTGGATTCACGGGGAAGCTTAATATAATCGTTATTCGGTGTGACCACAACAATGAATTGCGGTTGCAGATTCTCTCTCAACAGATTAATGAAATCACCGCTATCTCCATTCTCCTGCTTCAAAATGCGTTTGATCCATTTCAATTGGTCTTCATACGCTTCATCCGTATTGGGGTAATGATTCCTGGTTCCCTGCTTGTATCGCCAATGAGCAGCAATACCTTCCTCCGCAACTAGGTGCATCTCATGTGTACGTATCTGGAATTCAACTTTCCTGTCATCGGGTCCTATGACCACCGTATGCAATGACTGATATCCGTTTGATTTTGGACGCGCGATATAGTCCCTGAATCTCCTCTCAATCGGTTCATAAAGAGAGTGGACAATCCCCAGGACGGAATAACACTGTTCGACAGTATCTACAATGATACGGATGGCAGCATAATCGTATATTTCTGAATAAGGTACCTTGCGAACCTGTCGCTTGCGATAAATGCTGTAAATATGCTTACTTCTACCGAAGATATCAGCTTTGATGCCATGCTTGTCCAGATTGAAAGACAGTACGGGGATAAGTTTATGGATGTAGGCATCCCTTTCAGATCTTGTTTCATTGAGGAACCCGGCAATCCCTTTATATTCCTCAGGATTGAGATATTTCAGGGAGAGGTCTTCCAGTTCATTCTGCATCCTTACCAAACCGAATCTGTTGGCGAGTGGTGCATATATATCCAGTGTTTCCCGTGCAATTCTTCTTTGACTTTCCACATCCATGAACTGAAGAGTGAGCATATTATGCAGCCTGTCCGCAAGCTTGATGAGAATAACTCTTACATCTTTTGTAACGGAAATGAGCAGTTTCCTGTAATTATCGGCTTGGTCATCCTGTCGATTGTGATTCGCATGAAAGGCATATCTGTACAGTTTGGTCACGCCATCGACCAGTTCAGTCACTTCCAAACCAAATCGTTCCTCCAAATCCTGTATGGTGTAATCGGTATCTTCCAGAACATCATGGAGAAGTGCAGCCGTCAAAGTTGGGAGGTCTGCCTGCATGCGTGACAGAATGAGGGATACTGCGATCGGATGCAGGATATAATCTTCGCCTGACAGTCTTTGCTGACCTGAATGCGCCTTGAGGGCAAACTGAAGTGCCTTTTCCAACTGTTCCCAGTCAAGGTCTTTACGCTCTTCCCTGATGATTTCGAGATATTGAGCCGGGGTCAGTTCGTAGTTTTTCATATATGATTTTACCGTGTTTACAAGACACTTTTAAGAAAATAGTATAAGAGGTAGAGAGAATAAAGACCTGCAATGATACTGATGTAGTGGAGGATGGTATGCGTTTTCCAAAAAGAATATACAGCTCCGGCTCCAATGCCAATGATTATCAACGCTTTGAAAACCCTCACCATGACATAGTCTCTATAGCTATCTCAGGAAAATGGCCATTAGGAAGATCAAATATCCGATACCGCCAATCATAAGCAGGAACGGATTGATTCTCTTTGTTATCCTGATCCAGGCAAGATAGATACTTGCTGATACCAGTGCGATTATGGCTGACAGCAAGGTGATTCCCTTCAGAACCCAGGGGGTCAGCAGCATGCCGAAAACCACTGGAAAACAGCTTTGGAACACCATGGCGCCGGTAATGTTTCCCAGTGCCAATGTATCCTTCTTTTGCCTTGTCCAAATAATGGAATTCAATTTCTCCGGTAGCTCTGTGGCTATCGGCGTGATGATGATGGATAGAATCAAGGGTGCAATACCCATGACATCGGACAGCAATTTGACAAAATGAATGAAGAGTTGCGCTCCGAATATAATTCCAGCTAAACTGAGAGCAATTTGCAGGAAGATCAGGAACAGGGTTTCTTCATGATTGAATATCTTACCCAAAAACAACTTATCCAAGTCTTCAATGTCTTCTGAATCTGCGCTGAAAGTCTTCTTCAGGTAAACCCCATAAGACAGCAAAAGGGCAATGGCAATAACGGCTTTGAGCACCTGGAACTGATGGACGAAAGTGGTTAAAACTGCCATTCCATAGATGATGACGAAAAAAGTGAGGTCCCTGGAAATAGCATTTAGATCTGTATTCATTTTCAAACTGCGTCTTCCCAGCAGTGTGTAAAAAACTACAGCAGAGCCTGTCACAAAAAATGCTAGAGTCCCCAACATGAATGGGGCACCGGCAATAGCGCCAATGCCGATTTGCATGCCGGCTTCCCCTGGATGGAAAATGATTGCAATGATGGGGATAATGGTTTCCGGCAAGGCGGTTCCGACTGCTGCCAGTACGCTTCCAACCACCCCATGTCCGAGTTTGTAGTGCTTTCCGAGCCACTCTACACCATTGCTAAATACATAACACGAACCCAGGATAAATCCAAGACTGAAGAGCGTTGAAATAATATACGAAGTCATTTATTTTTTCCTTATTATGAATCTACTGATTTTGTCGGAAATAAGGGAAAGCAGATGTTTCATGTCAAGGAATTTGAATAGGGATTGGTCGAAGGTTACTGGTTACTGGTTACTGGTACAGAAAAGGTTTGATTTGCTCTCCTAATCTTGTTGCACAGTATCTAAAACAAAGCACCATTTAACCGGCGGGAACGGATAGATATTTAACTCTCATGTTGCCCCCAACAATCCCCTAAGTCTTAAGAATTGGTTAAGAGAGGCCTAAGAGATGCTTAGGAGATGCTTGGCTTGGTTTGAATGGACATATTATACATATTGGATAGAGGAAAGCAAAAGGCGAACAGTCCGAGTCATTAATTAGGACTGAGCATTTCACCAAATACCCGTCTAATCTTTTTTCTTGCATAAATTATGGTGATTCTACAAATAGAATATTCTGAAAAATATCAGTAATTTCAGTGGTGAAGTATTTTGATTAGTCCTGAACTTCACTGAGATGCATATGTTAAACTTAATCCTATACGGAGGAAAAAATGAGATCAAGGATTCTGATTTGTTTGGCTTTACTGCTGACAATCGCAGGACTCTGGGGTTGGTCCCTCAACCGCCAGTGTGAATTTCCTGCAAACTTCTATAACATGGATGTTGTAGGCTCCGATGTATGGGCTATTGGTACCGCTGGTGCTGTAGCTCATTCAACAAATGGCGGCAACTCATATTCCTTTGTCCCGAATCCGGGATTCAATGCTTCAACATTGACCTATATCGACCTGAACGATGTTGATTTCTATGATACGAATCATGGAATCATAGTTGGTGAAAGCGGTCTTGCAGCCCGTACTGATAATGGCGGAACAAGCTGGACGGTTCTTACAGGTGTATCGACGGTCTTTGGTACAACCGGAATTAACAGCGTTGTTTATCATTCTGACGGCAAGGTCTGGATTTGCGGTGCAACAGGAGCAGTGGCTTATTCCTCGGATAATGGTGATACATGGACTGCTCAGACATCCGGTACAACCAACATTCTGTATTCGATTTCCATGAATGATACAGGTACCGGATTCTTTGTTGGCAATGCCGGTACAACTCCAAATGCAAAAATTTACAGAACTACAGATTATGGAACCACCTGGACACCTCTGACTGTTACCATAACCAATAATCCGCATCTCTATCAAGTCAAACAATTCGGTTCTACGGTTGTTGTGATGGGAGATAAGGGTTATGTGGGTGTCAGCACTGATAACGGAGATACATGGACACCACATGATGGTCTTGGCGGAGCAACGATCAAGATGCAGGATGCCTGTTACAATGGCACAACCGGTTATGTAGTTGCCTGGAGCAGCACAATTTACAAGACAACAGATAACTTTGCCACATTCACACCTATCATCACCAATTTCGGTGATTACTTCGAGGGTATATCCTACAATGCCACAGGTGACCTGATCGCTGCCTGCTGGAAAGGTGACATGCTGAAATCCGCCGATAGCGGTGTGACTTGGGCAGAGAAAGCAGTGCCCATCAATTTCATCTATGGTGCCAGCGTTGTCAATGACAACACTTGGTTTCTTGCAGGTGATAATGGTTACATGACAAAGACAACTGATGGCGGTGCAACTTTCCAGAGAATCGTGATCCCTACCGGTATCACAGCAACTCCTTATGAATTCAATCGTTTTTATACCACATATTTCAAGGATGCCAATGAAGGCTGGGTAACAGGAAAGACCAGCGGCAAGATCTATCATACAACCGATGGTGGTGCCACCTGGTCTTATTACCAGGTTCCTGGTGTCACACAGACCAAGAGTTATTATGAGATTCAATTTATCAATGCAACGACAGGTTTTGTTTTTGGTGTAGATGTAAAGAATGCTAAAACAACCGACGGCGGAGCAACCTGGACAGCCCTTGGTAATTCCGGAATTGCCACGGGTACCGTGCTTTACAGTTGTTATTTTGTTTCTGAACTCGTAGGTTATGCCACTTCCACTGCAGGTAAGATCTATCTCACTGCTGATGGAGGGGCAACTTGGACATTGATCACAGTTGGCACGACAGATATCATGGATATCTATTTCAAGGATGCTCAGCACGGTGTCTTCGTAGCCAAAGGTGGAAACATATATTATACATCCAATGGTGGTTTGACTGCTACTGATTGGACTGTTGCAACAGAATCCTCAACCGCAGATATCTACGGTTTGTATTGTGATACAGACGGTAATTTCTATGCTTCAGCCTATAGTTCAGATACGGATAATCTCGGAAATGCATGGGCTGTAATGAAATCAGCGGATAATGGTGCTACCTGGACACAGGAAGTGCTTCCTGCTCTTACATTCAACAAGACACGTTTACAGGGTGTGACGGGAAAATCCAACAGGATCATTGCTTTTGGTGGTAACCAGGTAGTATTCAGCAAGAGTCTTTCCGCACCACCTCAATATGCTACGGACCTGTTCATATCCGAATATCTTGAAGGCTCAAGCAATAACAAGTCCATCGAGATTTTCAATGGAACCGGTGCTCCAGTCAGTTTGAGCAACTACTCAGTCAAACTTGCTGCAAATGGTGGTGCATGGTCAACAACTCTGACCACCAATCGAGTTATTGCAAACAATGATGTATTTATCATTTCAAATGCCGGAGCGAATGCAACCATCCAGGCGGTGACCGATACAACAAGTACTGTGACTTATTTCAATGGTAATGATGCTGTTGGATTGTTCAAGAATGGACAGCTAATCGATACAGTCGGTCAGCAGGGAACAGACCCCGGAACCACAACAGGCTGGCCTGTAGCCGGAGTCAACCCAGGTACACAAAACCATACGATGGTAAGAAAACCAAACATTGGCAGTCCAACCACAGATTGGGCAGCTTCAGCCGGAACGAATGCTGATGATTCACAGTGGCTGGTATATCCAATCGATACATTCACCTACCTTGGGTCTCATACCATGAACCTGGGTCCTGTTAATCCCACTGCAGGAACACCGACCTTCAATCCACCTGCGGGATTATATCCGACCGCAATCAACCTTACACTCTCGAGTTCAACTGCAGGTGCTGCTATTCATTATACAACCGATGGCACGGAGCCGTCGGAAACCTCGACCTTATATACAGCTCCGATACCCTTAAGTACTACTACAACGGTCAAAGCCCGTGCATACTTTACCGGTATGGATCCGAGCTTCATAGCATCAGCAACCTACAACTTCCCAGTTTCCGTTCCAAACCTGACTGCTCTTCATGCTGCAACAGCTGATGGTACGACGGTTTATCGTGTCGCTGGTGAAATCATCCTGACTTTCCAGCAGACATTCAGACATCAGAAATTCTTCCAGGATGCAAATGCAGGTGTGCTCTTCGATGAATCTGCCACGAATTCAGTGATCACAACCGCCTATAATCTTGGTGATGGTGTGACAGGTGTAATGGGCACAATTACCGTATATGCAGGCATGTTGGAATTTGTTCCGGTCGCTGATCCGGGTGCTCCGACATCAACAGGGAATGTCATAACACCGATATCCATCACATTAGCTGAACTGAATACGAATTATGATAATTATAAGGAAAGAATCGTCAAAATCCAGAATGTTTCATTTACTGCCCCGACTGGCAATTTTGCAAATGGTATGACTTATGCCTTCGGAAATGGAACAGACACTGCCAATTTCCGTACCACTTTCTATGATGTAGATTATATTGGGACACCGATTCCGACTGATGTTATGAACATGATAGGCATCCCAAATTCAAGAACTGATGGGAATTATTTCTCCTCACGTAACCTGGCTGATTTTGAATACTTGAATCCGTCCTTCCCAGCTCCAACCAGCTTGGTTGGTACACCTGGGAATGCAACGGTTCATCTGCAATGGAATGCACCAGGAAGACATAATGGTTTGAAAGATGTGAACCGTTCACTGACCGGTTATCAAGTTTATCGTGATGGAACAGCATTAGGTGCTCCAGTTACAACATTGACCTATGATGATAACACGGTTACGAATGGAACACCTTATACATACTATGTGAAGGCATTGTATCAGAATCCAACGGGTGAATCTGTTGCTTCGAATTCAGTGACGGTAACCCCGATTTCCGTAATCTTCAATCCCCCGACTGCCTTATCCGGCACTCCGGGTAATGCATCTGTCGCACTTACATGGTCAGCACCAAGAGCACTCGATAAGAGCGCTTCTACCGGCAAACCACAGATGGAACGCTCTTTGAGCGGATACAAAGTGTACAGAGGTGGAAGTTTCCTTGCCAATGTCGCTGCGGGGACACTTACTTATACGGATAACACTGTTACAAATGGTACCGCATACACCTATTATGTAACGGCTGTATATTCGAATCCTGATGGTGAGTCTGCTGCCTCTAATTCGGTAACAGTGACGCCACAGGCACCGGTATTAAATCCACCTGCAAATTTAACAGCTCAACAAGTTGGCAGCAATGTCGTATTGAATTGGGTTAATCCAGTTCCTGCTGCCGGTACAACTCTTCTGTGGATCAATATCTACAGAAACAATACATTCGTAACGAATATTGCCGCCAACCTGACCACCTGGACAGATGAGAATGTTGCAAATGGACAGTACACATACAAGATCAGTGCAGGTTATCAGGAAGGTGAATCAGCCATATCCAATGAAGAAGTGATCACAGCAGTCGAAGACCAGGTGACTGTTACTGCCACAGCCCTGCTGGGTGCATATCCCAATCCTTTCAAGGGTACTACATCCATTCATTATCAGGTGAAGGGAACCCAACCTGTAACGGTGGAGATATACAACATCAGGGGTCAGCATGTAAGGACGCTTCTGCAGGATGCAAAAGCGAACGGCTTGAATACCATAACCTGGAATGGGACAGATGAAAATAACAGGTCAGTTCCAGTTGGTGTCTATTTCTATAAGATGAAATCAGGCAACTACTCAAGTACCAAGAAAGTGATACTGCTGAAGTAATCTGAAAAAATAACCATAGAAAGGGTGTAGAAATACACCCTTTTTTTATTCTCGACAAAATTATCATTATGCAAATTTAGTCACATCATATGCATTAGTTGGAATACTTCTTGCATTTTCTATTGGGAAAAAACCAATGGACAAACATTGATTCTTATCGATAAGTTTTGAGGTAAGCATGCTGATATTGATCCTGGCTACAATCATACTCGTCCTGAACTGGATTGTAGAATATATTCGTCATTATCATAAGGTACAAGCAATACCTATTCGTATTCATGTGAATGGTACACGTGGCAAATCAAGTGTCACCAGACTGATTGCAGCCGGTTTACGTGCCGGAAACATCCCTACAATCGCCAAGACAACAGGAACGATGCCGAGAGTCATCATGGCTGATGGGACGGAAGCATCGATTGTACGCTTGATGGGTGCCAATATCATTGAACAGAAGTATATTTTTCGTTTTGCTGCAGGATGCAACCCCAAGGCAATCGTGATTGAGTGCATGGCTGTGAATCCTATCTATCAGTGGATTACAGAAAGGATGTTCGTGAAATCCACGATTTCGGTGATCACGAATTGCCGTGCGGATCACATGGATCTGATGGGAGCTTCTGTACCGAGCGTGACAATGAGTTTGAGTAATACGATACCTGAAAATGGTGTCTGTTATACAGCGGAAGAAGATTACTTTGGTCTGTTGAAGAAAGTGGCAGATGAACGAAAGACCAAGATTATTAAAGTGCGTCCCAAGGATGTTACAACCAATGATCTTCATCACTTTCATTACATTGAGCATGCCGAGAATCTTCAACTGGCACTGGCAGTCTGCGAACATGTGGGTGTACCACGCAATGTTGCCTTGAAGGGAATGCAGGATGCTCATCCGGATCCCGGTGCATTAAAAAAGTACGTGATTCATGAACGGAACAAGAAGCTGTTCTTTTATAATGTTTTTGCTGCAAATGATCCCGACTCCACAGGAATGATCTGGAATATGATCACGGGGCATTTGAAAGGTGTCGAGAAGATCATCATTCTGAACGGACGCGCAGATCGATTCTTCCGTTCTGAGCAGTTGGTCGATGCTTGCACGAGCTTGGATTTCTCATACCTGATACTTACAGGAGAACTATCTGAAAAAGCCATGAGTTATGGCTGCAGTAAGGGAATCCCGAAAGATAAGATGTTTGCTTTCGGAGAAATGGATCCTGCAGAATTGTATGAGAAACTGTTCAACCTGACGAATAAGGAAGCCCATATAGTTGGCATAGGTAATATTGCCGGCAGAATCAAATATGGAGCTACAATCGTAAAATATTTCAAGCACCGTTCCATGGATACCCTGGATTCGCTTGAAAAAGCCAAGGAAGATATATTCCCTGAATAGGGAACTATAAATTTGATATGCTGAAGCTTATTAGGAGGTTTGAGTGGTTGAAGCTGCAGTAGGATTAGGTGTAATTTTTAGCCTTATATTCACTGAACTGCTCGGTGCAGCTGCCGGCGGTATTGTTGTACCGGGCTACATTGCAATGTATCTGGATCATCCCAGACAGATCATTGGGACATTACTGGTCAGTGCTATTACATGGGGAATTATCCGTATCATCGGACAATTCACGCTTCTCTTTGGAAAGAGACGCATGGTACTGAGCATACTCATTGGTTTTATCATTGGTTGGGCATCCCGTAACCTGATATGGAATAATGTCACGGTTTATGATTTGCAACTCCAATCCATTGGATATATCATCCCCGGTTTGATCGCAAACTGGTTCGAGAGACAGGGATTTGTAAAAACTGTATCGACAATGCTCATAGCAGCAGTCATGGTCCGTTTGATCCTGATGGTCATTGCCGGTGGGGAGGTAAGCTTCAATGTTTAGACCTTCATTGAAATCCAATTGGGCTCTCGTCATCCTCGGAATCCTGAGTATTGTCCTTTTCTATATTGCACAAACCAGTTACAAGCATACTCGTGCTGATTATTACGAAGAGAAACTGCAGGCTGCACAAAAGATGAATGAATACATGAAGGCTTTAAAAGCCGACTACCTGCAAAAAGGCAATACAATTGACCTGCTTGATGATCCTATGCAGACAGGTTTAATTGGTCCGAAGATCAGTACCATTACTTCCAGCAGAGCACTGCTTTCCGAAAAACAGACTGCCTTGAACCCAAATCTTGCTGCCATCTTTGTTCAGCTTCTTAAGGATGCACATGTCAAGGAAGGGAACTATGTGGCTGTCGGTCTAACAGGCTCCAACCCGGGCATGAATCTCGCCTTGTATGCAGCCATGTCGGTTTTGAAAGTAAAACCGGTGATCATGACTTCATTGAGTTCATCTATGTTTGGTGCTAATGATCCCAACTTCACCTGGCTTGATATGGAAAAAGTCCTCAAAGATAAGGGATTAATTGATTTTGCAACAAGTTATGCTTCTCTTGGTGGAAAGGATGACCAGGCGACTGGTTTATCAGAAACAGGCATTAATGATCTGAATGCTGCCATTCAACGGAATGGAGTGCAATTAATAAAGGGAAAAGACCTGAATGATAACATTCAGATTCATATGAAAGGCTATAATGAGCTTTTACCGCAAGGGAAGAGATATCAACTATTTATCAATATTGGTGCAGGTTTGGCTAATATCGGTTCACAAGTGAATGCTCGTCTGGTTAAGGAAGGTATTAATCGCAAACTGGCTGACAAGAACTTTGAAGTTCCCGGCGTCATGATGCTATTTGCCAAGAAGAATGTACCGGTTCTGCATGAACTGCGAATACTCCGTATGGCAAAGACATATGATCTGCAGGTGGCTCCAGAAAAGACCCCTCAAGTTGGTGAAGGCATCATTTTTGGTTCTAAAGTCCACAATGTTATGATTGCACTGATATGCCTCCTAATCCTGACTGCAGCCATTGTCACTGTGATCATGTTTGATCGGGCGGATAGGCATTTCATGTCAAATCTTGTCGATCCAGATGAGGAGTTATAATGAAAATCAGATTTCCTGAATATACAAGAGGCATCGTTCTGACATTCATGCTGCTGCTTGCAGTGATTGGACTTTCTGCAGCACAATTGATGGTGTGGAAACCATTACCGATGAAGGGCTTTGGAACGAAACGAGTTTTAAAGGAAGGGAAATCCAGCGTTCTCTATTATCGTTCCGTGTCGGGTAAGACACTTGACCTGGGAACTGTAAACCAGACTCGTGTACGAATCAGCGTTTTTACCAAGAAAGACAGTCTGAAATTCAAATACACAGTCATAGTGGATAAAGAGAAGAAGACCTTCCAAGTACTGTATAAGAGAAAAGCTGGCAATTACTTCTGCTATGAGGATATGTATCTGAATCTTCTCCCCGGTCAGCATAGAATACAAATCAATACAGCCAATCGGAATGCTTATTTCAGGGCATTTTATCCCCAATATAAGAAAATTTATCCACCTATTTCATTAGCTAAACCGACAATTCCAACCGATACCGTGCTTCTAAACAAGGGTGCGACGAAGAAAGTTTATTATATAGCAACTGCTGATAAACCATACCAAACCACGGTTACAAACAAATACACCATGTATGGATATGCCCGTGCTTCCATTTTGAGCAAAACTTCTTCAGGATTTGAGATATACAGGAACGGAAGTCTGGTCAGGAAAGTGGATATTTCACCGAAGAAGACGAAACTCTACACGAATGCCAAGTATGCCAATATCTCGATTGGAAAGAAATTCGACATTCCATTGGTGGAAGGGAAAAACATCATTGTCATCAAACCGATTGGAACCAATCCGATCATATTCCGTATCTTCAAGGAAAGGAAGGATGCCCAATGAGGAAGCTGTATCTACTCACTATCCTGATGGTCACGATAATCCCATGCTTTGCCAAGGTATCTCTTGAACTTGCTTCCGATTTTACCTATGACAGCAATATTTATCAGTTATCAGATTATGATATGGATCGTTACAAGAACAGTGAGCCGACGCTTTCCTACATAAATTCAGCCGACGATGTGATCTGGGGTTCTTCGCTGAAACTTCAGTATCAAACAAGATGGAACAACATCCGGATTCGTCCTTCTTTCAAGGCTTCTGCAAATCGCTTTCTCGATAATGTTGATAAATCCAATGCCAATGGTCTTGCTACTCTAGCGCTTATGCATCGTTTCGCGGATCTGAATCTGTCATATGGTTATTACCCTGATAACTATCTCCGTAAATATAAGGATAAGGATGGAACGGGATTGTATGAGAAATTCCAGTACGATAAGAACTTATACAAAGCAGATTCATACATTAACCTGATGAAGCATGAATCACTCTACCTGTATCTTAAGTACGAGCAATATGATTATAACAAGTATTTTACTGAATATGACGGAAATGCAACCACAACAGGCATCGGCTGGAGACATACCAATCCTCAGTTAACTTTCAACGGAACCTATTATTACAGGCAATTCGATGAGAAAAAGAATACAGACCTTTCCGGTGAATCTGCAGATGCAGCTTATGAAAGCAATATCTATGATTTTGGTCTTACGTGGAAGAACTGGAAACCTCTCATCGGTTCTCATGTTGTGAATATCCGTCCATCTTTCAGTGTATCCTGGGAAGATAGATATTACGAAGGAACCGATGCCTTTCATAATGGAAGACAGGACGCTATTGTTGATATCGTTGCGGGAGTGACAGTCCCTGTGCAAAAAAATCTCGATATTAGCCTTGACTTCTCTCACACAATGCGCAATGTAAGTTCGAATAGCTTAAGTGTTCCACGATACAAGGATTACAAGGAAACAACCGTATCGGCAGGATTCAGCTATTCAATCGATTTAATGCGTTAGGGGGATTCCTTCCATGATGAAAAAAGAGACATCACGTGATCGAGTACGTGAATTTCTGGATTTGGTTGATAATGACAAGGTTGATTTAAGACGCTATTCTCGTCCCGTGCTTGTTTATAAGGTTGATGATGGCACTGTCCGTTATTCCATTTGGGAAGAAGACCTCCTGAATCGTTATGGTCTCCAGTATGTAGATGGCTGGGATTACGAAGAAGATCAATTGTTCTGCCCAGATTGGGTATTAGGTGAAAGTGATGACCTTGATGATGATGATGACGACGACGATGATGATGATGACTTCAAGGATCTGGACGATGATTTCTGCGAACCCAAGAAAAAGAAATAACCGATTTGCTCATCATGAGTATTAAATACAATGCCACGATTTGAGAGAGAAGAAACCCCCAAGAGATATCCAATTTCTGCTACGATCAAGTTCGTAATTCTCATCCTCATTATATTCGGTTTTTGGCTCCGTTCATGTTATTATAAGCAATTACCTCACAATATGGTCATTAGTGATGTCTATATGACAAGCATTACACCCCAGAGTGTTGATGTGAACTTTACATTGGAAAACCGGAAGGCAATTGCCATGGATCAGAATCTCTTCATACAGGTCTATACTACCGAGAATTACATGATTGCCAGTAAAATTGTGAAAGTAACTGTCCCGGCAAGTACGAAACTCGAATATATCAAAACACTGGATAATATGAACCGTCAACTCCATCCAAGAGAAACTCTTCAAAAAGCAACAGTCGAATTATACTATCCCAAACTCTTTTAATATCCTCACTCTTGTATTCCTCAAGGGATAGAATATCTTATTGATATAATGGAGGAATCATGAAGCGGAAACGACAAATTCCAATCGAAGGTATGCATTGTGCTGCATGCAGTACAAGAATAGAAAAAGCTCTTCAAAGAAATAATTCCATCTTTCTTGCCAGGGTCAATCTCGCTACTGAGGTTGCTACCGTTGAATACGATGACAAACACATAACAAGTAATGAAATAGATTCCATTATCCGCAAGATAGGGTATGATATCAAATCAAGGATGCCTGATGAAGAAATGGAGCGGCAGGAACTTCATATAGCCAGGAAAAGACTGACCATTGCCTGGGTTTTTACGGGACTTATCATGCTTTGGATGATTCCCCATATGTTCCTGAACATCATGCTGTTCAGTCATACTATAATGGAATTGGGGCTCATTCTTCTTTCATTGCCGGTAATCATACTCTGCGGTTATCCTACTTTCAAGGGAGCAATTAGAACTGTAATTCATGGTTCGACAGATATGGATGTACTGATTGCCACCGGTGTTGCTGCAGCATTCATCACTGGTCCACTATCCTTTGTGATACCCATTGCCAATTACTCAGCTATTTCAGCCATGATTCTTGCCTTCCAGCTTACCGGGAAGTACCTTGAAACCAAGGCAAAGGGCAAGGCATCCTCCGCTATCCGCAAATTACTTGATCTGGGAGCGAAGACAGCTCTTGTGGAAAAGAATGGAACAATTCTTGAAATTCCCATCAAGCAGGTACAAATCGATGATATAATGATTGTGAAACCCGGTACGAAGATACCAACAGATGGTATTGTCATTGAAGGCGAATCAGGAGTAGATGAATCGATGGCAACCGGCGAATCGATGCCGGTCACGAAAGCAGTTGGTGATGAAGTGATTGGTGCTACAGTCCTTCAGAATGGCTTCCTGAAAGTGAAGGCTACCCGAGTCGGCAATGATACCTTCCTTTCACAAGTGATCCAATTGGTCGAAGAAGCCCAAACATCAAAGGTACCCATCCAGGCATTTGCAGATAAGGTTACTTCCATCTTCGTTCCAGTTATTCTGTCACTGGCATTGCTCACTTTCCTTGCCTGGTTCATTTTCCCAGATACCATGCGTATGATCACGAATTGGGCACAGACTTTCGTGCCCTGGGTGAATCCTGATCTGGGTCGAATTACAGGTGCCATCTATGCCATGATCGCTGTACTCGTCATTGCCTGTCCCTGCGCTCTCGGATTGGCTACACCCACTGCACTCATGGTGGGAAGCGGCATGGGGGCAGAAAAGGGAGTTCTAATCAGGACAGGAGAAGCCCTCCAAACGATGAAGGACGTGAAGATCATTGTCTTTGATAAGACAGGAACTCTTACTTATGGTAAACCAGAATTGCTATCCATCATTCCTGTGAATGATGAGAATGAAAGAACGATCATGGAAATTGCCTCTTCATTGGAATCCGTTTCAGAGCATCCACTAGCTCATGCAATATTGCAAAAAGCATTGGAACAGCAAATCACCTATCAGGCACCAGCTGATTTTCAGGCAGTTCAGGGGAAGGGAATCAGAGGAAAGTTGAATAATGAATATTACATCCTCGGCAGCCATCACTGGTGCCAGGAGAATGGCATCGACACGATGGATTTAGATACGAATCCACTTCTCCAGGCATATCCCGAAGCAACCATTCTCTATCTTGCATCTCAGTCAAAACTGATGGGTGCTTTTCTCATCGCAGATAGAATAAGGGAAGAAGCAGAGAATGTGATAGCCCGTCTCCATGAAATGGGAATCCAAACTGCCCTGTTAAGCGGAGATTTGAAGAAAACAGCGAATGCCATTGCCCAGAGGTTGGGAATAGATAGGGTTGATGCAGAAGTGCTGCCAGGAGATAAGGCAAATATCATCAAGACTTATCAGTCTCATTATGGCACAGTTGCCATGATTGGTGATGGAATCAATGATGCTCCTGCACTGAAACAGGCAGACATTGGCATTGCCATGGGCAAGGGCACTGACATTGCCATCGAAGCTGCCGATATCACATTGGTGAGAAGTCATCTGGAAAGTGTTCTCATAGCAGTGAACCTGTCAAAAGCCACATTCACCAAGATTAAGCAGAACCTATTCTGGGCTTTTTTCTATAACCTGATCGCTATTCCACTTGCCATCATGGGCTTGCTTCACCCTCTCATTGCCGAAGCAGCCATGGCTACCAGTTCAGTGACAGTAGTCACCAATGCCAATCTGTTACGGAAAAAGAATCTCTTGCCAACAAGAAGGTAGAACAAACATAATCAACCATTAATTCATAGTACTTTAAGGAGTCGGTATGTTAAAACCCTATATGCTGAATGTTACAGGAATGAGTTGTGACCATTGCCGGACTGCAGTCACACAAGCTTTGATGGAATTGCCCAGTCTGGATGATATTGAAGTCAATGTGGAGAGAGGCACTGCTTCCTTCAAATTCGATGAGGATATCATTCGGCTTGAAGATATCGTTGCTGCCATTGAAGAGCTCGGTTACGACGTCGTTCGTCCAATATGACCATTAACAACGCCAGCTATATTGTTTACCTGAAGAAGGACAGGGCATATCCTTTCCTCCATCATCACCCATGGCTTTTTGCAGGTGCAATACATCGTATCGAAGGTACTCCCAACGATGGTGATGAAGTCACCGTCCGTGATACAGAGGGGAACTTCATTGCCTACGGTTTATTTAATTCACAAAGCCAGATTCGGGTTCGGCTCTATTCATGGAATCCGTCAGCACATCTTGATGAAGACTTCTGGAAGCACTTGATTCAAGAGGCAATCTCCCTACGGAAAGATATTCTCTATCATGACAAACCCCAGGATGCCATACGCCTCATTTCCAGTGAGGGTGACAACCTCTCAGGATTGACTGTCGACTCGTATGGAGGCTATCTGGTCGTACAGTTCACAAGTCTTGCCCTTTTCCAGAGAAAAGATGCTTTTATTTCGATTTTAACAGATATACTCCACCCAAAAGGTATTTATCTTCGTACTGAAAAGGATATCAGGGAAGAAGAAGGATTAATTGCTGCGGATGGACTGTTAAGCGGTGTAGAACCTCAATATCCTCTCCTGATAAGCGAAAATGCCATTGATTTTGAAGTTTCACTGCAAACTGGACAAAAGACAGGTTTCTATCTCGACCAGCGTGAAAATAGATTTTTGGCTCGTTTGTATGCAAAAGGCAGAAAGTGCCTCGACATGTGTTGTTATACCGGTGGCTTTGCTCTCAATATGGCAAGCGGTGGAGCCTCTTCGATCCTGGCTGTTGATGTATCATCGTCAGCTTTGGATATTGCCCAAAGAAATGCTGAAAGGAATGGATTCAGGAACATCAGTTTCCTGAAGGGCGATGCTTTCAAAACACTACAGCATCTATTGGAAAGTGGAGAAAAGTTCGATATGATCGTTCTTGACCCTCCCAAATTCAGCAGAAGCAAGGCGGCACATAAACAGGCACTGAACGGTTATCGGAATCTCAATGAGACCGCAATGCGGCTCCTGAATGACAAGGGCATTCTCTTTACATGCAGT
>Ga0116171_10002287_pt1 | contig 18302 bp, 11 predicted proteins | sample AD_JPNHW2_MetaG_FD_89798 | JGI IMG/M metagenome (GOLD analysis project Ga0116171, IMG submission 89798) | Active sludge microbial communities of municipal wastewater-treating anaerobic digesters from Japan - AD_JPNHW2_MetaG | ecosystem: Engineered > Bioreactor > Anaerobic > Digestate | place... | reverse complement strand
CCGTAGCCGATGGTGGTCAGGGTGGCGATGCCCCACCACATGGCCGCCGGGATGCTGGCGAACTTGTCCGGCTGCGCCTCGCGCTCGATGAAGTACATCAGGCTCGACGACAAAACCAGCAGCAGGAGCACCGAGAAGATGGTGATCAGCAACTCCTCCCTCCGGCTAGCCAGCACGTTCCGCATGAGCCGCAGCGACTTCACGTAACGCCCCATCTTCAGCAGGCGGAAGATGCGCATCAGGCGCAGGGCGCGCAGGAAGCGCAGGTCGATCGGCAGGAGCATCGGCAGGTAGAAGGGCAGGATGGCCAGCAGGTCGACCAGGGCCATGGGCGTCGCCAGGTAGCGGAGGCGGCCCGCCAGCGGGCGGTGGAAGCGCCGGCTAGCGGTGACGCTCCACAGGCGCAGCAGATACTCGATGGTGAACACCGCGACCGAGAAGACCTCGAAGCCGCGGAAGAGCCCCCGGTGGCGGGCGTAGAAGCGTTCCTCGGTCTCCAGGATCACCGCCAGCACGTTGAGGAAGATGAGGATCATCAACAGGATGTTGAGAAATCGCTCCAGGCGGCTCTCGATCACCGTCGCGTCCAGCAGCTCGTAAACCTTTTTTTTCAGGCGCTTGGGCATATTTTCATCCTCATTTTCCGGCTCGCATGGCGGCCGGCGATCGACCAGGGGAAGCTCCGACGCCATCATACCACTCGGCCCGCGCTGCGAGAATGGGGGCGAGCTGAACAAGGTGGAATACCCTGTAGGACGAAATGGCAAACTGCCAATACAATCTCCACGAGCACGCGAATTATTCTTTCAGTAATTTTAGAGAGAAGACTTCTTCCCTGGACATCTTTTTTTTGCTCAAAACCTCAAGACAAAAATCGAAAGAATGCTTCCCAAGGTACCAAGCACCTGCGTTCAGAAGAGCAGGATCATGACCTTTCTTTTTTTGTTCAACGAACCATTCATCATCTTTTATCTTTGAATTAGCACTGCTTGGATCAGTTAATTTGCGCACCTTGCGCACCCAAGTGTCTATTGGTTGCAAAGAAATACAATCCTTTAAATCCAGCTCAATGTGAAAAAGAAAGGTCAAGTCTCTTAGGTAAAAAGCCGACACCTTGGGGCCTACTTGCCTTATTTTTTGCAGATCAGCACGATGATCAGAAATTTTCCCTTGGTTTATTTTACTTAAAGAGTATTTAACAATATTATACTCCGGAACTCCATGTACATAGCGAAGAGCATCGAGAACCATTTCCAAATCTCTGCCCTTTCCCATTTCCCTTGTAAATAGTCTTCCTAAGGAACTGTCTTTTAAATTAAACTCTTTGGTAATCTGCTCGTGGGGTAGAGCGCCCTCATTCCAGAGAGATTCAAGTGCGGCAGCAGGTGAATCTCCAAGTCCTTTGGCTAAACATTTTTTCATCTCAGCTAAGAATTTCTCGGAGACCTCATCTCGTCTGCCCTGCATATATAAGTGGGAAATAAAAAACATGAAAGCTTTATACCAATCATCCGTTAGATCCTTGTTGTCTGGATCGTTCAAAAAGTCCCTGATATACATTTCCCCAAGTGACTCCAAAGTGCATAAGATGTTGCTCTGGCTGATGCTTTCTTGATTCATTTCCACAACTCCTTTTTAGGTTATTTTTTTTCCACAACCACAAATCTCGATATTTCTACAATGAAGTAAAATCGAGTTAATAACAGTTTACTCCTATTGAATATTTTCTTTTGTCTCAAGTGTTTTTTTTCTTGACTGAAATCTCGTCAGACCTCGATTATGTCGTTGTCGCATGCTGCCATCGCTGTCAGGACAGGCCCTTCAGGACTTTCTCCATGTGCCAGACCAATCGCTCCTTGGAGAACGTGTCCATCGCCCGTTGACCAGAGAGCATGGAGGCAAGGAGAATCGGACAACACGAGCCATCTTTCAACACTAGGGAGTAAGCACCTGAGTTCTCATCGAAAGTCTTCTTTAAGCCAAGCTTTGCATACAGGATATTGGCTGCCAGAGCATTGACCACAACAATCAGCTTGGGTTCGAGTTCAGTCATCAGTTCGATCGACAAGTTCAATTGATCCATGAAGAAAGGTCGAAAATTATTGTCGATCAACAGGGAATCCTCTTTGAAATCAGGAACTTTCTGGAACAACTTTTGCCTTAATTCATTCTGGCTGGTTTCCCGGTAGAAAAACAGATCGATGTGTTCCCATTGCGAATTCAATTCTCCGGCGATACGTTGAAACTCTGAATAATAAGGATACTCACTTCGGAAGAGATATTCCGCTTTGGTGGCTGCTAGAATTTTCTCGTCCGATATTTGTGCCCATCTGAATACTTCTTGAATGCTTTTTTCGCCAATGTCGCTTTCTTTAAGGTAAAAATCCCCCTTCCCGCTAAAAGATGGATTCAGGCCAACAAAGAGAATTGCCCCGGATTTCAATTTTGGATAGAACATCGGCATGGTTTCGATTTGCTCTGCGGCGGCGTACTTCTCCCAGAGTGCTTTGGCTTTGGCGTTGATCACTTCGTGAAGATCCATGAGTTCCACCTCTATTACTGAGTTGATCTATAGGCTCTCGAAGTAGGTTTTGAGCTTTTGGGCCATGAGCTTGCGACGCGCATCGAGGAAGCGCGGGTAATCCTCGAGGGTCATCATCTCGATTCCTTCGGGAATGCAGTTCATGGCAAAGTTCTCCTTGAGCTTGTCCAGCGAGTCGATGTTGCCATAGCGCCGCTCTCCACCCTGGCATTGGGCCAGGATCTGCTGGAAGTAGACTTGGGGATCCTTGTTGCCGATGGCGATGTTGATCTCCGATTGGGTCAGCACGAAGTTGGCGATCTGGTTATACTGCCCCTTGGTAAACCCATGGCTCTTGAGGAAGTGCCGGGGGAAGAGGTGGTGCTCGTCGGACTTGAGCTCGATCAGCTCGCGCACACCGATGTCGCGAGAGAGGAAGCCCTTGTCGCTCATCTTCGCCTGGGCCGCCTTGAATACGCGAAAGTAGGGGCTGATGCTGGAAGACGTATCCATTTCCTGGATCAGGGTGGCATTCCAGAACGAATCGGAGAGTTCGCCCCGGATGAGGGTGTCGAGGTAAGTCTCCACCCCTTGGATGTCGATCTGGCGGATGTCGTAGTCGATCATCGTTTCGGGGGAGGAGGAGTATCGTCCGGTGAGCATCGACATCACGAACCAACGACGCACATACCGCTCGATGTCGGCATCCCAAATACCTTGATCGCGCAGGATCAGGTAGAGGATGTAGGCGAAGTTGACCGCGTTCTGCGATCCAATCAGCGAGGAGTCGACGAAACCTGCTGAACTCAGGATCATCAAGAAACGCTTGAAGTGGGTCTCGTTGATGAAGTTATGGACGCCCTTTTTGAGCTTGGCAAACGAGCTCTCGACGATGGTCTCTTCGTACTGCTTGGTCTCGAAGTTCCTGCCCGAGAGGAGGGCCACCAGGTCCTCCAGCTTACCGCGGCGGAACTCCGAGGTGAAGGCCACGCGGAGCATGTCGGTGTAGGACGGGTCGTACAGGTCACCGTTCTCGTGCTTCAGCCAGGACATGGGCTGGAAGAACTCGCTGGCGGCGAATTCCTGGTCTTCCTTGGCGATGTTGAAGAAAGACGGGTTGACGGCCAGATGGCAGAAGTAGTCGATCCCCTTACGCAGCATGTTGCCGCCGTAGGTTTCGTTGACCGCGATCTTGGACATAGCAAAGTCGGCCTGGCTCAGCGGCACCCCCTCGGAGTTGACCCGGATGAAGATCTCGGTGACGGTCTCGATGTCCAGGTCGCTGGCCAGTTCGATCAGGCCGATCTGGTTGCTGGTGATCCCCTTCAGGTCTTCCAGGCTGCGGAAGGTCTCCTGCTGGGTAGCACCGGGATTCTGCGCACAGTACTGGTTGACGAGGTCGAATAACGACACCCGGTCGTCGAAGATCGAGGAGATATCCGGGATCCAGGAGACGTCCTTGGCGATGGCCGGGTTGTGCACCTCAAACTGCTTCTTGAGCGGGTGGAAGGCGATGCGGATGCGGACCGGCTGATAGTCCTTGTTCATCACCTCCCGGGCCAGCAGGGAGGCCATCAGGGCAGTGATGCGTTGCTGGCCGTCGATGAGGATGCGCTTGCCGCTGGAGGTGGTGCCGTCCTTGAGCTTCACGTCGGGGTTCTTCCAGGCGATCAGGTAGCCGACCGGGAAGCCTTGATACAGCGAATCGAGGAAGTTGCGCACCTTGATGGCGTTCCAGACAAAGGGCCGTTGGATCTCGGGGATGGCGATTTCGCCCGACTTGATCCAAGCGAACAGGGTGGCAATGTGAGGTTGGGTCACCGAGTAGCGTTGAGTGGGCATATTACTGAACTCCTTAGCTCACTTTCATATTTGTTCTAAAGATAATAAATAACCTCATAGTTCGTTCATTCAAGCTCAGTTACCCATAGTTTTATTTCCGATACGCTCATTTCGTAAACCGGTTCTTTTCTGGCAGTGTCAAAAAGTAAAGCGCCGTCCCCGACGCCCCGATATCTATATCCTGATCTCAATCCAATTTTTTATTTGGTAGAGTCATGGAGCATCCATCAGTTCGTTCTAATCTGAATCCGTATGAATCATTTAACTAACGCACATGCACTCTGTCGTTTGGCTGGAGGGGGTGATCGCCATATCGCCTCAATCTCACTAGCCGCGTTAATGACTGCCTCAAAGTGGGACTGAAGCTCGGGCGAGTCCAGAGTTTCAAGTAGTTGATGCACCAGCACTTCCACGTTGCCTGTGCCCGGTTCGACCGCGAATCGGCATTGAATTTGCGGATCATGGTTCCGTTCAAGTAACTTTAAAGCGTCCTCTCGTTTCATCAGTCGTATAGGATTACCTTTTCTGTCATGACAGAGTGTGCGAATTCGAATGGTCGCTTGACCGCGCGGTGTCTGGCTTCCCGCCTCAATAACTATTTTTCGTTTCATTCCATCTTGGCCCTCGGTCTGATGAATGAAGGCGTTCAACTCCGGGTCGAAATCAAACGAATATCCCAATCCCTTGGCGTGGTAATATAGCCGCATCATTGCGTCATTTGGTCGAATGATACGCTCTACGAACGTGGTATGGTCAACTGATACTGTGACTTTGGCAGTTGTCGCATCCTCGCAACACACTGATGTGGAGATGGTGATCTTTCGCGCCTTGCGGTCTACACTGGACCACCAGCTGACGGCAAGACGGGAAAGTAAGCCCGCTGGGCACCCCTGAATCTTTAAATCCTTTGAAAGACGACTGTAGCCGTGGAAAAGACCTGACATCAGGCCTGCAATTGCAGTCACCATCGGGCCTGGCTTGAGGGGTGTATCTCCTGCCAATACGATCCGCTCCGGTTGGCACCGAAGCACTAAGAGCATCAGGCCGCGTCGAACGACAGAACCGGCGTCACTCAATGAACCCGCCTGCCTGTCCGCCTTTGCGACTGCAATAACCACATCTCGCCAACTTTCTATCTCCGCGCTTTGATTGGAATCAGCCCCATTCATTGCTTCAGACGCAATGTCGGATGCGACCTTCGATTCTACCCAGCCGTCAAGCGGGCTCATGGATCGGAGGACATTGACAGCAGCGGCCATCAGAAGATCATCGGTTCCCAAACCCTCCGTCGTTAGCGACTCGCGAGCCATTATTCTGCCAACTAGCGATGTCAGCCACTTTGGAGCGCCGCTATCAGTGGTCTTGATGGTGTTCGGGAAAGCAGTGGATGCGGCCAAGCCATTGAGCCATGTCTTCATCGGAGGAACCAACAAAGACAGCATATTCATCGCACCCATCGCCGAGTCCAAGTGTCGAAAGTCATCAACTGACCCAGGGGCGGGCGTAATCTGCTGCAGAATACTTCGGAAATGATCCGGGTCCGGCCCGCCTTCACCAAAAAACGATGGGACGACTGCGAGCGGGAATAAAGCAGGAACATTGTTAAAGTCCCTTGCCTTAAAGTCCTCAAGGTTCTCTTGAGAATCAAAACACAGTCTCGCGATTGCTGAGGAAGGTATCGGAGAACTGACCAACTCACAGAAAACGTCTTCTACGTGCCCCGTGACCTCAAGATCCAGTGTGAGGTCCATCTTCACCCGCACACTCTTCCCGGCAATTGACAACCGTTTTGTATCGATCTCGACCAGCACCGGAAAGAGTCCGGCCTCGGAGCCCGATAGAAGAGACATCAATGAACGTGGGAAGCAACGACGAAACAGCAGGATGTGTCCCGGGCAGACCGCTAGCAAGTCGTCATAGTATTTGCTGTAGGCCGCCCGCGCCCGAATGAGGCCACTGGACAGGATGGAGAGCACGTTTGCGCGGTTGGTAGCGAACAACAATCGGTTGTCACCGGCAAACAGTGTACCCGCTGTGTTGGATTTTCGTTTAGTCATTGATCCACTCCAATAGCCCCGACCGGCGATCGGGGAAGTGTTCAAGAATCGGAACTTTCTCGCCTTCTGTGGCGGAATACATGAACGTCAGGTACTTCCTAGCACGTGACGACAGCACGTAGAATTGCATGCGCATGTGATCGACTGATGCCGGGCTCCAATTGCGAACCTGAAGCTCTGGAATGAATACTGCATCAAACTCCAGACCTTTGCAGCTGCTGTCACAAAGAACGGTTACTACTCCGGGGTGATCGAACACTAGTGTGACAGCGTTTCCGTGTGATTTGTCTCCGCTGGTGTAACGCTGAACTCTCACGCCCTTTATATCCTTCAATCGATGCGATAGCTTGTTGAAATATTTTATCTGCAAGACTTTACTGGGCAGGAACACCCCGATCTCCAAGTCGCTCTGGTTAATGACGAATCGTTTGATTGCGTCTACAGAAGCATCGAGATCGTCCGTCCGCATGATGCATGGTTTATTCCCATGCCGACCGTCAGGCAAGTCCGGAATCCCACTACGAAGGCCGCAGTAGAAATGGGCGGCGGCGCGGGCAATTTCGTGCGTATTGCGATAGTTGCGTGTCAAGTGGTAGTGGCGATCAGCAGACAGCGACAGACACTTTTCGATTTCCTTTAATGAGGAGTTCCTGTCCGCATTGAGCCTCTGGTTTTCATCCGCTAAAACCGTCAATGCTACACTGTCTGCCTCAGCACCTGCAGCAAGACTTAAAACAATGCGAGCCATCCTGTAGAAATCTGCGGAAAAGTCCTGGCCCTCATCAATGATCAGATGCCCCCAGTTCCTAAAAGCCCTTTCCTTGGCAGAGCCATCGCTTGCCAAGGCGAGTACCTTCGGGATCATTTGTTCCCAGTCTGGACAGTATGCACGAATTTGAGGATACCATTTTTTAAATACGGCTTTCCACCAAGACGCCAGCCAGCTGTACCAAGTATTAAGTCCCTCTTGAACCTTTCTGTTCTCACTCGCATTGTCCGAGTACCGGTACAGTACTTTGTTGAACATGACGAGTCTTGGGTCATGCCCCTTCTTCGCAGCGGTCTCGGCTCGATAGAAAGCGACTACCGTCTTCCCGGTGCCAGGTGGACCGGATACAAGCGAGACACCTTTCAGTGGCGCCAACACACAAATGGCATCCTGCTCTTTGCTCAAATCCTCATAGGATGGCATTCTCATTGCTTTTTCCCTCGGTGAGCGTCGTCTCAACGGCTCGGCAAACGGCGTCGAACAATCCCGGCATGTCCGAGCCGTCCCCGACGAGAACCGCTCTGTCGAGCATTACGTTCGAGCACACGCAACTCGTCTCGCTGACCAAGGCGCAAGCGTGGCATGCGGCACGGTTTAGGCCCTGAAGCCCCTGAGCCGGGAGTTCGCGGCAGATTGGATCGGCTGAACACCAGCGGGCGTTCTGAAGCGACTTGAGCAGCGTGGGGAAAAGTCGTTCCGGCTGTCCCTCCCGGACAAGACCGCCCAGCGATCCCTCAGAGTCACCCTCAGCTGTGTAGATAAGAATGCCGGCCATCCCATTCATGCCCCCTTGGGGCGTGGCGGCGAAGATACGTTCCCGGAGTGATGAAGAGGCATAGCCACATTCGAAGCTCAACTGACGAATAAGCATGTGCGCCAGGGTGTGCAGTACAACAAAGCGAGCCGAGTACTTCGGCAGAAACTCCAGGTTCGTCCGCCGGCGACGCTCCTCCATCGCACCCAGTCGAGCCCCGATGGCGGCCTTGTTCGCCATCTCCCAACGGGTGAGTTGTTCCTCGTTCAGTGACAGAAAAATACCTTCCCCGTACACCTCGATTCCCGGCAACCAACCGAGATTACGTTCCAAGTCCGGTTTTACCATCACAGCCCCCGGTTCCTGACGCTCAAAGCCCTGGAGCGCTCGCACCTCGCGGAGTCGCCGAGCCAGGACAACCACATCGAGGCTATCAGCCAGCACTCGAAAAGGATGTCTGTCGGAGGTGTTTCCAAGAACAGCGGTCATGTCGGCACGCTCCGCAACGAAGGGCGCCTTGGGATCGTCAGTGGCCCGAGCACTAATGAATGCATCCCACTCCTCACGAAGCAGCCCTTCAATCCCTTTGGGTTGAGCGGCCTTTAGAGGCTCGAGATCAGCCTTGACTACCCGAAGTACGTCAGCAGCATCGCACTGGAGATCCTTCGCAATCAAGTCTGCGATCACCTTCACGGAAGGATCTGTGTCAGGTGTCGTGGTGGAGGTATAGAATTTCTTGAGATGCTTGTAATTGGTGTTAGCTTGGATGTTCTCGTCCAAGGTGTCGGTGGCCAACACCGATGAGTCAGGGATGTCGAGCGCTGATGGAACCTTTGGGAAATACAGATTCGTCGCGCCGCGCTGAAGTACCTGAGGGAAGTGCTGGCAAGGTGTTCGTCCGGAAGGGTCTGCCCACTCCCACGGCTGGCGATTCTCACATGACCCGATGACGCCACGCAAGCTGTCCTTTCGAACGATGCCATGAAGCGACCGTGCGGCATGGCAGGTCTGGCATTCAACCCACAGTGACCCCAGGCCTCCGCCTCCACCTCGGCGTGTCTCGAACTTGAGTGTTCCGGCGCGGCACTGCTGCTGAGCCGGATCGGCAGCCTTGCTGTGCGCCCAGCGCTCCCAAGGCACTTCGGTCAGGTGACCACCCTTACAGGCGGCGACGAAACGCATAGGCACCAGCTTGGACCGCTTGGTACATTGCTCGCATCGCGGGTGTTCACCTGGCTGCTCCTTCTTGTAACTCCATCGGATCATCTGACGACACGAAGGACAGAACAGCCACTGTGGAAAACGGTGATACGGAACCTTCCAGGAGTACGGGCTGTAGCGATCCCGCACGACCGGTGCCATCAGAAAATGGCTTACCCCCAGTTCCTTCTCCAGTCGCGGCAGGCGGATCTTGTCCCCATTGCTTTTCCAGTGGAAGATATCCATCGCCACCAGCGACTCATCGCCAAAGTCGTAAATCGCGCCTACGCCAAAGGGCGATACGGTTGCTGAACGCCTGATGGAACGAGTGCGCACCTTGGGAGCACGAGGCACCCTATTGGCAACGGTTTCAGGTGCTGCGGATTCTTTTGTGTGTTTGGGCTTTGCCATTGCAGTCTCCGTTATGTCAGGCTTCCCTCTCGCCATTGACCCAGATCAGGGCCTCGCTGTCCACATGTCGCATTGAGTTCAGTGTCCGCCAAGCGTTAGGTTTGGGATTCTCAAATGTGCAGAGAAGCGGCTCAAACTGTTTCCCGCATGAACCGTCGTAAACGAGAGGGCCGGTCTTTCTCGCCCGTGCCAGTGATGCGCGTGATGCCCACTCGTCAACTAAACGGCGAAGATGCCGTTCTGTCGTGACTCCCTCCGCTGGTTCGGCCTTCGAAGTGCGGCTTATGAGCCACTCAATCAGAGATTTCATCGGTTCAACAGACGGATCAAACAGCTGCGCAGCCCCATTGTCGGCAAGTCCCGCCGCATGGCGTGCAAGTATGACCAGCGCTGCGTGCAGCGCCCTTTCGCGAGCGGGTAACGCGAATGGTGTTACGCTGGTCGGCTCCACCCAGCGGTAAACGGCTTCGTGGTAGGAACGGAAACTCTCGTAATGGGAACGATCACGAGGTTTGGTCGGCGAATACATCGTTATCACCAAGCCCGGTACTTGGTCGCGGCCGACGCGACTTGTCGCCTGAATGTACTCTGCAGTCGTCTTTGGCTGTCCGACGATGATCATGATGCCCAGTCGCTTCACGTCAACGCCGACCGAAATCATGTTGGTGCAGGGCAGGATATCTACGGCGTCCTCCCCGCGACGTCTCTCCAACTGAAGGAGGACTTCAGGAATGCGACGGCCTGGAAGATTTGCCGAGAGCTCCTCCACATTTTCGATTGGCCGCAGGTTTGATTCATCGGCCGCGATGACCTTAATTCGGGCGGGAATGTCGTCACGGGCCAAGGCCATCGTCTTGCCGAGCTCACGCTTGCTGTTGTGGTAGATCAGTACAGTCCAGTAACCGTCCTTTGCCTCATCGCACAACGACTTCAGTTCCTGCGGCGACTGGCAGACGGCCGCTGACGCACGGACGACTGAGGTTACTGGAGTATGTCCCTGTCCCATGACGCCTATGTAAAGACGACCCGGCGCAGAATGATTGGTTCTGGCGAAGTAAGAGTCATCGGCGCTCAGGCCGGATGGCGGGAAGACCGCAATCGGTCTGGCATACAGACGCTCGGCCTGATCGGCTGCGCGGCGGATCGTGGCGGTGGCTGCGATGATCTTCGGACGATGGCCGCCACGCGTCAGCAGACAGTCGATGGCGGCCTCGTAGATCCCGGCGATGGTTCCAAGCGGCCCGGAGATGAGGTGCAATTCATCCTGAATGATAAGGCCCGGGGGCAGGCAGTTCCCCCCGAAGAATGCTCTGGAGCGATGGTCCCACGCGAGCCGGGCGAACTTGTCGATGGTGCCTATCAGCATGCTTGGCGGTCGCAGGTAAAGCTCTTCATCAACAACCGCGACCGGAAGACGTTCGTGAAACGGGCATGAGGCAGTCGGACAATAGAAGTCGAAATGCGTACATCCAGATCGCACTCCATAGAAACCCGCATCCTGCTCCTGTTCCTCGGGCACAATACGAGTCCCGCACCAGGGGCAACGCTGAAGCTGAAACGGATTCTCCGGACGAGCATCGTCGATCATGTCTCGGTACTGATCCATAGCATCGGAGAACGAGTTGGCTGACGACTGTCCGCCGATCCATAAGCCCAGGGTGAACGGTGTTTCTCCGAGGTCTTCGTTATTCAGACGCAACCTTTCGCAGGCGCAGATCAGCGCCGCCGCGCGCTGGAACTGCTGCGAGGTAAGCAGGCGAAGAGTGTAGCGCTTGATAACTGCAGTACCTGCCCCCTTGTCTCCATGGCGGAGCCGGCGAAGGAACATTTCCAGCGCGGCCACCCATAGGTATGCCTCAGTCTTACCGCCGCCGGTTGGAAACCAGATCAGGTCCACAAGCTCGCGTTCCGCCGCAGTAGGCTCCACAACCGACTCGAGCGTCAGAAGTTGAAATGCGAGCTGGAATGGGAACCACCGCAGATGTAAAACCGCCGCGCCAGAATACGCTGGCTCCTTGAATGGCCGCTCGTCCCGATTCCTCGTACTGCCGCCATAGTCGCGGCCGCTGTGCACCATCTGCATGAGCATGGCACGAGTGGCCATTCTGAACGCTTTGGTCACCTTGGGATTATTCTCCAGACATTTAACCCCACGCTCCATTCGGTCTGCCGCCAAGTGTAACCGACCCAGGATGCGGGTGGCTGCGTTGCGATGCACCCTTGGCACCTTTTTCACTTCCGTCTCAACGCAGTTGATCCACCGCCGGTATCGTGCGACAAAGGAACGCAGTTCCGCGCACAATACTTTGATGGGGATCGTGCTGTCTGCGAGTCTCTGCAGCGACAGGATGTCAGAGTCCGTGACCTTGCCGCCCGGGTCATGTGCGAGATCCCGCGTTACGGGATAAACCTCATAAACCGGCATTGCCGTGATGCTTACAGTGACCCTGGAACCCTCACTGCTCCATGTCGCTGCGCAGCCATGGCCAACTGCGTAAACCCGGCGATTGCGGTACAGGAGTGCCAGTTCCTCCTCTTCCTGATCGTGTCGCAGTCCTGCGATCTGGGGATAGTCAGTGATGGATCCGCCGACGCCAGTACAGCGAACACCAACTTGGAAGATGCACTCGCCGGCGTCCGGGCGGCATTCCTCGGCAACCTTCTGGTTCAGGAGGGTGACAGTCACCAGGAACCCTCCTCCGAGTGGGCGCCACACGGAATGGAGTGATGCATGGCCTTTGAGCACGTCCTGCCGCTTTCCTTGCTCCTGAGAACCAGGCTTCACAATGACAAGCATCTCCGGTGATTCAGGTTCTGCGAGCGACTCCCGTTTCCACCTCTCACACGCCTTCTCCATCGTATAGATTCCGCCCCAAACACCACACTCGATACGATCGGTTCCATCAACGTAAAAGCTGATCCCCATTGATGCTGGAAGCCTTTCGAACGCCATGCTGATCGGATTTTCAACTTCGGCTTCCTCGTCTGCAGCCGCCGATGCCTCACTCTCCTCTTCCTTCTGAACTTCTCCGGCGTCAGTGCTCTGCGGGTACAGTACACCAAGGAGATAGCGGTCTAGTGGATTCCCTTCCAGTTCCTCTTCCTTGCCGCTAAGCGGGCCGATTAGCTGGTGACGCAGGTATTCGACTACCTGCTCTCGATCTTCGCGGAGATCCGCAACTTGTGAGGTCTTTCTCATGGGCGAACTTCCTTTTTCAACATCTGCTTCGTGTGCTGTGCGATCAGTCGGTTCAACTCAGACCGTCGTTCCGCCGGAACACCAAGCCATAGGCCTGCGTGGGCGCGTGTCATCGCGACGTACAATGAGGCGATGTCCGCAGGTTGTGTCGTGAACTTGTCCATATCTATGATAATGATGCAGCGGTTCTCCAGCCCCTTGAAATCGCGGATTGTCGAGTACGTTAATGTGGATGGCGGCCAGGATGCGGCGGTCTTCGCGTCTACTACCACCAACTGCGACTTGATTCGATTGGACAGCAGCCAGGCCACTGACTCGTTTATTCTATTCGGGGACAGGATGGTAATATGACCGGGGCGGATTCCATTGTCGAGCCAGTCTTCGATGCGATGTTCGATTAACGAAGCTGTGCGCATTGGGTCGGTGACGTCAATGATTTCTATCGGAGGTCCCTGGCCCTCAATGACCGCCACACCAATGTCTGAGCCTGTCAGAAGTTGGGTCTGAAGTACGATCTGCTCTGTGTTACGGCAGTTGCGTCTAAGATGGTGTTGTGCCGCCAGTCGGCGCAATTGATCAAGAACCTCGGCTTCAATTGGTTCATGCATACAGCTCTGATTGTTGGGGTCAAGGAACATGCGCCAACGACCAAGTTCCAGACCGCCTTTAAGTAGTGAATCAAGGCGTGACATGCTCGCCGCTGTCAGAAGATCCTGGGCCTCATCGACAATCAGCACATCAAACGCGCTATTGTGAGCAAGGACTGATGTGATCGAATCGAAGTCGGATACTGTCACCTTATCATTACCAACGCGACTGCGGAGAAATGATGAGAACACTGCACTGCGGCAAAGTAGGATCACCTGCCTCCCGGCAGCCGCTTCGCGGCGAGCCGATTCGACGGCAAGGAAACTCTTTCCCGTTCCTGCGCCGCCAATACAGAGAATTCGGTCGTTTTCGTCAATGGAGTCCAGAACGATGATTTGCTCATCAGTTAGGCGCACAATAGTATCTAACGCTTGGTCGATTGAGGCACCGATAGATGGCAGTTTGTCAAAATCTGGACGAAGTGCCTTTCTCAGGGCCACGAGCTCGGAAGGTCCGGCTAGGGTGCGGTGCCCGCGTCCCTGCTTGCGCCACCATTTGGCGAGCTCTCGCAGGTAGCTGCTGAGGTCGCTTCGTTCGTAGAGCTTGCCGTGATCCGCAATGAGTTTGGACGACCATGACACACAGGCCATGTCGAAGTCAATGTCTGGAAACAGAACACCCCATCCCCAGCATAGGGCATCGCATACCGGATGGCTCGGATGATTATTGACTGCGGTTCGGAGCGCATCATGTCCGGATTTCACTTGGTCGAACGGGCCTTCTGACTTACGATGCGTTTCATCAAAGCGATTAGTGAAGTACCAGATTCCATCCTTACATGACACCCGCCCCCCCTTAACCTCTAGAGCAAAGACGCCCTCTTCCCACGCAACCACGAAGTCAATCTCCGCCCAACGCTTATATTCATGCTGCGACAAGTTCAAGGAATGAAGTGCGAACGCATTTGGACCGAGATCCGTGGCACGGAGCAGTTCAAACACCTTCCGTTCTGCGTTGCTTCGGAAGCAGTGTACTGTCGATGGTAACACTCTCATTAGAAGTTCACCTTTCCATAGCTGTCGATACAAGCTTCTACAAGGAGATGCCTATCTGTAATGTTCACGAATCGAGAAATCGTTCCAAACGAGACTGAAGATGCTGAAGGCTGCGAGCACCCGTTTCGCACTCCCATATTACTAGCACCTTCCAGCCCTCCTGACGCAGCTGACGCCTGGCCTCCGTATCCCGAGCGACGTTTCTCTCGAACTTTGACTTCCAGAACTCCGTTCGCGTCCCTGGCACCACCCGTCCGTTCGCACAGCTGTGCCGATGCCAGAAACAGCCATGTACAAAGATGACTTTACGCATGCCGGGAAATACAAGATCGGGTCTCCCTTCGAGACCATGTACATTCAGACGATATCGATAGCCAGCCCTGTGAACCAGTCGACGCACGATCAATTCGGGAATCGTATCCTTTGATCGTATACGCGACATGTTCCAACTGCGTTGTTCTTGGGTTAATCGGTCCATTAGCCATTCGCCCCGGCAGCATTCAAAAAATCACGCACGATCTCGCCAATCTGCATTGCCAGTAATGGTGGAACAGCATTACCTACCTGGATATACTGTTCAGTACGGTTTCCGCAGAAAAAGTAATTATCGGGAAAAGTCTGAAGACGCGCAGCCTCTCGTACAGTCAGACTTCTACATTGAAGCGGATCCGGATGTATGTAGTAATGACCATCCTTGCTAATATGTGAAACAATCGTAGTACTGGGACGTGATCTCAACTGTACCCGAAAACGGTCGGAGAAATACCCTCCATGCTCAATTGCAGAAAAGACGTTAGCATGGCATGGAATAAGGTCTGCCGGAAAATATTTTAGAATCGGAGAGTAACCGAAATGTTCGGCATAGCAAGCTGCATAAAAATATCGGAATAAATCCTTATGCATATGTGCGCGACTTGAGTGATTACATACACCTCCGATTCGCATGTCCTGAAACCACTCAGGAGCATAACTTGTCAGTGTTTCACATTCTACAAATTCTCCACCGCGATCCTCTTTCGGAATCCTCAATTCCTTGAGTCTATCTCGAATTAAACAGGAGAGCGCTTCGTCCGCCACCTTTATCGTGCCGGCATTAGCCCATCTACTTTGTGTTTGAGCTTGTAGAAGGCATTTCCATGCGGCAGCTGAATCCGTTTTTTTTGGAGAAATACCGCTTCGAAGCCTTGGCAATGTACCGATGACGGAGGTAACAGGCAACTCGTTCTGCCTATGGAGTGTACCAGGCCGGACTCCTGCGATGTCATCGCGTATTCCGAGAAGAATAACTCTATGACGAGCTTGTGGAACACCATACTTCTCCGCTTCAATCACTGACCCGTCCAGCGATCCATTCTCAAAAATTCTGTTTTCTGTCAATGAATGAATTACATATCCACCTCTGCGAACACCGCTCCCTCCGCGGCCTTCGCGTATTATTGCTTTTTCTGGCTCACGCAGGTCCTCAAGAATTCTGTTGAACATTTGTTCATTTTCAAAAGTTGCTGACAACAGACCCTTGACATTTTCCATTATAAAAACAGCGGGTCTATGCTCTGCAAGAATTTGAAGATACTCGACGTACAGGCGCTGTCTTTCATCTTTAATTGGATCATAGTCAGGATTACTTTGATTGCGAGACCGTCCAGCGATTGAATAAGCTTGGCAGGGAGGTCCGCCAATTAGTACCCAGCTCGTGTCGTTTCCCAGAATTTTTTTTATGCGTGTACGAACAATAGTTGGGTCAACGCCCTGGCTTCCAAGAGTCGCGTGCCATGCTCGTATTCTTGCGAGCTTCGCTTCAGCAGGATGTGCCTGATACAGTTCTTCACTGTTTATTTCTCCCCGGAGAAAACGGTAATAATCAGTTGGAGCCGAATCTCCAAACTGACGAAAAAAACTTCGCAGCATTAGTGTTTTGTGTGCCTGCTCTTCCTTTTCAATAGATAGAACCACATTAAAAAACTGCCTGCCATTGCTATCTAATACAGAAGAAAAACCCTCACTGAGGCCTCCGGGACCCGCAAAAATATCGACCACATTAATCATTGGATTACTCTTAAAAATAAAACTTCAAGCTATAACTTCCATGATGTATTGTAAATTATATTAAAACCTATTCACTTATTAATCCAGACGGATGCGAAGGGCTTGGGGGTCGGCTTTGGCATGCCAATGCCAGCGGTGGTTTTGCCGGCTGGGCTTGGTCCGCTTCCATCGATTGGCACGCATGAGGGGCCATCATAGGCGGAAAGTGCCGAAATTGTCAAGAGAGGCCAGTTCCACGTTCCAGGTTCCATGAATGTAGGGGCGGACCGATGTGTCCGCCCTTGTTCCAGGTTCCACGCTCCACGTTCCATGTTTCATGTTCCATGTTTCATGTTCCAGGTTCCATGAATGTAGGGGCGGGGCGCCGCCTCGCCCTCCTGATTGGCCCGGCCCACCGGGATTTTTGGCAGGGCCCGGCCTGGCACCCGCCCTTTCCGGTTTTTCCACGCCCGATCTCCGGTGGGAAAGGAAGGGGCAGCCGGGAGGGGGCATGGGAAAACCCCCGTCCCGGGCCCGCCCCGGGCTCCCCGGCCGGGGAACCCCTCTCTCATCTCAACGCACCTCTCCGCGCAGGACCGGCCGATTCCCGTGGCCCTTCGTCCCCCAAGCGGCCTCCGCGAGCTTCCTGCGGCGGGCCCGCGCCGGCACGACCCGAACCAGCGGACGCAGATGCTTCATGGTGCTCTCCCTGGACGTTGTCCGCGGAGAGTTATAGCGCGGGAGGGCTATCAATCCGTGATAGGGGAGTTTTTCTACTTGCCGATGTTGCGCAACCCCTGCTCCAGGGCCGCCCGCACCTGGCGGCGCAACTCGGCCGGGGCCACGATCTCGACCTGGTCCGCGAAGCGCAGCACCTCGCCCACGAGTTCGCGGTTGACGGTGGAGGGGAAGGAGACCTCCACCCCGCCGTCCGCCAGGAGGGTCATCTTCTGCCGCGGATGGTAGACCACCGTCTCGATGAACCCGGCCATGGCCCGCGGGAAGCGCAGGCGGACCCGCACCACCTTGCGGTGCTGGTCGGTGATGAAGATGCCGAACGTGGCCTCGATCTGGCGGTGGATGGCCTCCTCGTCGAGCGGGTCGCGGTGGGGCTCCGGCAGCACCCTCACGGCGTCGACCCGGGCCAGGGAATAGGTGCGCAGGCCGGCCGCCGCCCGGGCCATCAGGTACCAGTTGCTGCGGTAGAAGATCAGGTGCAGGGGGGCCACCTCGCACCAGCAAGGGGTCGCCCCCGGGGTGAACACGTCGCGGAAACGGATGGCCAGCCGGTGGCCACCCAGCAGGGCCTGCATCACCCCCCACAGCACCCCGGGCAGGTGGCGGTAGAACCCCATCCCCTTGAAGGAGATGACCTTCTCGACCTGGGCCACGTCCAGCTCGCAATTCGTGGGCACCACCTTGCGGAAGAAGTCGTTCAGGATCCGTTTCGCGTCGGGGTCGCGGATGAGCTCCTTGGCCACCGCCAGCAGCAGCAGCTCCTCGCCGTCGATCCACACCGTCGGCAGGGCGAAGTGGTCGCCCTCCAGCTCCCAGCCGCGCTCGGCATGGCGGTAGACCAGCGGGGCGAACAGCCGCTCGCGCATGAACTCGAGGTCCCGTTGGGCCTGGACCTGGCTGATCTCGAACTTCGCGGCCAGGGTGCGGGTGTTGGGGTGGCGCCCCCGCCGCGCCTGGTCGACGAACCAGATGTAGCGGGTGAAGGTCAGCTTCTTCTCCATCGCAAGCCTCCGGCCCCCGTTTCCCCCACCCCGGCCATTCTAGCAGGACGGGAACGAGGAAGCCAGGGAGTGTAGGAGTCCAGTACATGTTGGACTGCGGGTTGTGACGGCCGCTCGTGTGGAGATAGTAGCGCAAAGGGGG
>Ga0116171_10002285_pt1 | contig 18314 bp, 9 predicted proteins | sample AD_JPNHW2_MetaG_FD_89798 | JGI IMG/M metagenome (GOLD analysis project Ga0116171, IMG submission 89798) | Active sludge microbial communities of municipal wastewater-treating anaerobic digesters from Japan - AD_JPNHW2_MetaG | ecosystem: Engineered > Bioreactor > Anaerobic > Digestate | place... | reverse complement strand
TTCATCTTTATTTTTTTAAACAAAGATACGGGGATAAATTGTATATACAATACTGATTAACAAGTAGTTATTAACAATTTTGTGTTAATTTTATATGGGTTTAATTAATAGAAGTCCCCAAAACTTAATCTTTGCTTACTAATTTTTTTGCTGCTTCATAAATACCGTCCTCGTCGTAGCCGCATTCGGCATGAAGTTGCGCCAGGGACCCCTGCTCCACAAAATGGTCGGGAACACCAAGTTTAACTATTTCAGCATCATAATTATGCTGGTTCATAAACTCGATGACCGCAGTACCTAAACCTCCGACGATAGTTCCGTCCTCAACAGTTATGATTTTTTTGTACTGTCTGAAAACTTCATGCAACAGGTCTTCGTCTAAAGGCTTCAAAAAACGCATATCAAACAAAGCCGGGTAAATGTTTTCAGCATTCAGTTTTTTTATCACATCGGCTACAAAATTTCCGGGGTGTCCGATACTGATAAATGCCAAATCTTTACCGTCAACCATCTTTCGTCCTTTTCCGATTTCAATTTTCTGAAAAGTTGTTTTCCATTGTTCCATCACGCCAAAACTCCTGGGATAGCGGATAGCAAAAGGCAATTCAACGTATTGTGCCGTGTATAAAAGATTCCTGAGTTCTTCTTCGTTCATCGGGGCTGAAACGATCATATCGGGTATGCATCTGAGGTATGCCAGGTCAAATGTTCCGTGATGAGTAGCGCCATCTTCGCCCACCAGCCCTCCCCGGTCAATGCATAACACCACATGCAGTTTTTGCAGGGCTACATCGTGAATGATCTGATCGTAGGCACGCTGCAAAAAGCTTGAATAAATGTTGCAATAAGGTATCAGTCCCTGTGAAGCAAGCCCTGCCGAAAAAGTTATGGCATGTTGTTCGGCAATGCCGACATCAAAAGTGCCCTCCGGAAACTTCGCCAGCATCATATTCATGGAACACCCAGTCAGCATAGCCGGAGTAACGCCTACGATTTTCTGATTTTGCCCTGCAAGTTCTACAAGGGTTTTCCCGAAAACAATCTGATATCTTGTTAATTTTTGAGGCCCGGGCTTTTCCATATTGATACCGGTGTCCGGATCAAAAATTCCGGGGGCATGAAACCGTGTCTGGTCCTTCTCCGCCCAGGGAAACCCTTTGCCTTTGACGGTAATACAATGTAATATTTTCGGACCCCTGATATCTTTAATATCATTGAACAGCTTCACAAGGCGGACAACATCATGGCCATCTACCGGCCCGAAATACCGGAAACCCAGCGACTCAAAAAGGTTGCTTTGCCGGACAATAGCTGACTTTATAGCACCAAGAAATTTATTGATCCACCGTCTGAGTGTCTGACCGGTAATAATATTCCAGACATCAAGTTTCAGTTTGTTGTAAAACCGCGAAGTGGTAATCTTGGTAAGGTATTCTTTTAATGCACCCACGTTCTGGTCGATAGCAATGCCGTTATCATTAAGCACCACCAACATATTCATTTTCGCCACGCCCGTATGGTTCATAGCTTCAAAAGCCATCCCCGCGGTCATCGATCCGTCACCGATAAAAGCGATGTGATGGCGGTCGTGTTCCCCCTTCAATTCAGAAGCAACGGCCATTCCCAGTGCAGCAGAAATGGAGGTGGATGAATGGCCTACCCCGAAAGCATCAAATTCACTTTCGGTCATACGGGGATAGCCGCTTATTCCTTGATACTTGCGGTTAGTATCAAAAACATCTTTACGGCCCGTGAGAATTTTATGGGTATATGCCTGATGCCCGACATCCCAGACAATTTTATCATAGGGTGTATTATAAACATAATGCAAGGCAACAGTAAGTTCTATAGATCCCAGATTCGCCCCGAGATGCCCGGGGTTGAAAGAAGTTGAATCAATAAGAAATTGTCTTATGTCTTCACACAAAGCCGGTAATTCTTCAACCTTAAGCTTTTTAAGATCTGATACAGAATTAATTTTCGATAGTATTTCGCCTTGTTTTACCTTCATGAAAAAACAAACTCCTTATTTATTAAAATCGTGTGCAAAAATAAAAAAAAATTAAAGCCAGTAAGAATACTTCGGCTTTCAAGGTATTATATTTATTTGTGATTTTGAGATTATTAGCGTTTTTCAAAACAATATTGTTGTAAATCAGCCTGAAATTTGCTTTTTTTGCATAAAATTTAAAACCATGGAAGAACAATACACGCACTATAAAATAAAAGACGTTTTAAAGCTGAGGGATTATGGCAAAATAATAAATCTGAAAGGCTGGGTCAGGTCGAAAAGAGGGAACAAACAACTTGCCTTTATTGCAATGAACGATGGTTCGATCATTCACAACATACAGATTGTCGCTGAACTTGAAAAATTCGATGAAGAAATCATAAAACTAATCACCACCGGGGCTTGTCTGTCGGTAAACGGCACATTGGTTGAATCTCCCGGCCAGGGCCAGAATGTCGAGATACAGGCCATTTCGATAGACGTTTATGGAACTGCAGATGCCGCAACATACCCTTTACAGAAGAAAGGCCACACGATGGAATTTTTGCGGGAGATAGCCCACCTGCGCCCCCGCACCAATACATTCAGCGCGATATTCCGTATTCGTCATGCGATGTCTTTTGCCATTCATAAATATTTCAACGACAACGGGTTTTTTTATATTCATACTCCTCTCATCACCGGATCGGATGCTGAAGGGGCAGGCGCGTTATTCCAGGTTACCACGCTGAACATGGAAAATCCGCCCCGCAACGAAGACGGCAGCATCAACTATGCGGAAGATTTTTTTGGAAAACGCACCAGCCTTACTGTTTCCGGTCAACTGGAAGGCGAACTCGGAGCAATGGCTCTGGGACTGGTTTACACTTTTGGCCCTACATTCAGGGCTGAAAATTCAAACACACCGCGCCACCTGGCCGAATTCTGGATGATAGAACCCGAAATGGCATTTTACGACATTCATGACAACATGAACCTTGCCGAGGATATGCTGAAATACCTTATCAGTTACGCATTAGAACATTGCCTTGATGATCTTGAATTTTTACAAAAAATGTATGACAACGAGCTGATCTCCCGCCTGAACTTCGTTCTGGAGAATCCTTTTGAACGGCTTACTTATACAAAGGCTGTCGAAATACTAATGGCTTCGGGAAAGAAATTTGAATACCCTGTCAGTTGGGGCACCGACCTGCAATCCGAACACGAAAGATACCTGGTGGAAAATCATTTCAAACGCCCGGTAATACTGACTGATTACCCTAAAGAGATCAAAGCGTTTTACATGAAACAAAATCCCGATGGTAAAACGGTTCGTGCTATGGACGTCCTCTTCCCGAAGATAGGAGAGATCATCGGCGGATCACAGCGTGAAGAAAATTATGATCTGCTGATAAACCGCATCAGAGAACTGGGTATCTCTGAAAAAGAAATGGAATGGTATCTTGACACAAGAAGGTTCGGCACCGCACCACATAGTGGCTATGGCCTCGGGTTTGAACGTCTGATACTTTTCATCACCGGCATGGCAAACATCAGGGATGTCATTCCGTTCCCGCGTACTCCGCAAAATGCAGAATTTTAATAAAACGGCGTTTAAAAATATTAATCCTGATTTTTATACGTTTTTTATTGCGTATGCTAACTAAAAATATTATATTCGTAACAAAATATACAAAGAAGCTTTATCATGCTCAACCAGAAATTACAGCAGAAACTACAACAAAAACTTTCGCCACAGCAGATACAACTGATGAAATTGTTGCAACTGCCGACCATAGCTATTGAGCAACGCATCAAGGAAGAACTCGAGGAAAATCCCGCGCTTGAAGATGCCAATGAGTCGGACATTAAGGACGAAAATCAGGATCAGGACGAAAATATTACCGATGCCGAAGAACCCGAAGTGGACGAAAACGAAGAAATAGAAAAGGAAATAGAAGAAATTGAAAAAGACCCTGAGGAAATTTCTTTTGAAGATTTCATTGATGAGGACGACACGCCTGCCTATAAGCTGAGTTCCTACGAATACAACCCCGACGAAGATGATCATAAGGAAATACCTTTTTCTGTCGGGCAGACCTTTCACGAAACGCTGATCACCCAGCTCGGACTAAGGCATCTTGACGAACGGCAAAAATTAATTGCAACATTTATTATCGGAAACCTTGATGATTCCGGTTATTTACAGAGAGACCTTTCTGCAATGGTCGATGATATTGCCTTTACACAAAATGTCTCCACCGATGAGAAGGAACTTGAGTCGTTGTTACTGCTGATCCAGGAATTTGAACCTTATGGCGTAGGCGCACGCAACCTTCAGGAATGCCTGCTCATACAACTGAAGAAAAAAGAAACTATTTCGTCTTCGGTATTACTGGCACAAACGATATTATCCAGGTTCTTTACCGAGTTTACAAAAAAGCATTACGACAAAATCGAAAAACGCCTTGATATTTCCAGCGAACAGCTCAAACTGGCCATGAATGAGATTCTTCAGCTAAATCCAAAGCCCGGGAATTCGATGATTGACAATGCCAAACCCAATCAGTACATCACTACCGATTTCATCATAACCAACAACGACGGCGAACTTGAGCTTACCCTGAATTCAAAAAATGCTCCCGAGCTTCGTATCAATAAGGCATACCTTGAAATGATCGAAACGATGTCCGCCAACAAAAAACACAAAACAAACCAGGACAAAGAACTTGCTGTATTTGTAAAACAAAAACTCGACTCGGCCAAGTGGTTCATCGACATGATCAAACAACGCCACGATACCCTGTACAAAACCATGAAGGCCATCATGGATTTTCAAAAAGAATACTTCCTTGAGGGCGACGAGACCAGCCTGAAGCCCATGATATTAAAAGATATCGCCGAAAGAGTAAACCTTGACATATCCACCATTTCACGTGTGGTGAACAGCAAATATGTTCAGACGCATTTCGGAACCTTCCTGCTGAAAAGCTTTTTCTCTGAATCATTACAAACAGAATCGGGAGAAGAAGTCTCTACTCGGGAGGTGAAAAAGATACTCACCGACTGCATCGAATCGGAAAGCAAGAAAAAGCCGCTTACCGACGAACAGCTCACCAAGATCCTTAAAGACAAAGGCTATAATATTGCACGGCGCACCGTGGCCAAATATCGCGAACAGCTTGACATACCTGTGGCAAGGCTCAGAAAAGAGCTTTAGTAATTTTATGGGAAACCGGTTTTCAAAGATCATTTCAGCTATTTTCCAGCCTTTGTTAATGCCAACATACACCTTGTTGCTGGTCTTCAACATTAATATGTATTTCACCTCCGTTCTCAGTGTTTTGGCAAAAGTACTTTTACTGATCATGATTTTTTCTTCCACAGTAATATTTCCCCTGATCCTCTTTTCAATTTTCAAAAGAAATAATATCATCAGGAGCTTTCATATGGAAACAAAAGAGGAAAGAAATTATCCCTACCTGGTGCTATCCATCATTTATTTCCTCATGTACATGCTGATCTCGCAAACCAATATACATGCCATCTACAGCTTTTTTCTTATTTGCTCGACCGTTTTGTCGCTGCTTTTGCTTTTTGTTAATTTCAGGTTTAAGATCAGCGCCCATGCCGCAGGTATTGGCGGACTTACCGGCTTACTGACCGGAATTGCTTTTCGCTTAAACCTCGACCTGACTTTCCTGATAATTATTTCTATCTTCTGTGCAGGGCTGATTGGCTGTGCAAGACTAAAACAAAACGCCCACAAGCCATCCGAAGTGTACCTGGGATTTCTTGCGGGAGTCTCGGTTTTCCTTTTATTTACCTTGCTGCTGTAATTTTTTTAATAGGGAGAGATCGTCAGACCAACTGATATGGGATACATTTCCGGGCCTTTGTCTTTTTTGAACAGATGAGATAAGGAATAATATCCATACACCTGTATCCATTTCCAGCCTGTTCGTACCGTAAGGCCATATCGGACATTATTTACATTGGGTATCGCATATTCCCTGACTCTCATTTTAGGCGTTGGAGAATCTTCATTGTAATTATCACCATTGTAAGTGTTATAACTTCCCAGCATCAAGCCTAACTTACCGCCAAGATAAAATTTAAAAGCATTGTTTCTCAAGCGATATCGAAATTCAAAAGGAATATCGACATAAATTGCTGTAAATTTATTCTTAACATAGCTAATATCCTGAGAGCCATCCGTGGATTTTAATGGAATTTTTGTAAAAACAGTAGATCCGCCATATACTTTATTTCCAGTCAACGAATCAATAGTATAATTTATGGGTATTGCATCGCTATGTAAGTTATGCAAACTGAAACCCAAGCCGGCAGCAAAACTGAAATTACTTTTACCGAAAAGGATTTCATACTTGTAATGCCAGCTAACCCCCAAATTAATCTGTTTAGCATCAATGGAATCAGCGGCTTCACTATTCATCATCCACATGTCTGTAAAAACATCAACTGCAATTCTATCTTGCTTGGTAGGTTTACCATAGAATATCTTATCCTTGGTATTAATGTCTTCTTTATCCTGTGCACTCAGGCTATATGAAAACGCCAGACACAATGCAACGAACATTATTTTTTTCATGAATTAAATTTATTTTTCTGCAAAGATAGCATTTAAACAAATATCGTACCTTAAATTTTATTACCCCTGAAACCTGGGTGAGCAAAATTCTTTGCTAACACAAAAGGTTTTTAGTTCATTACGTAAACTTCATATAAACCTGTTTATAATTTACTTATCCTAAGAAAACAATTTTTTTTAAAACCACCATGGTGGGATTATTATGAATGCTTTGATAAAAACTGAAAAAGGTTTTTTCAAAATTTTCTTATTGATTTCCAGATTTTAAATAATTATTTTTAACTTTGGCTGGACAATTAATTTTTACTTTAATTCTACGACGATTAAACTAAAGTTTTTTAACATTAACTCTGATATTTAATGATATGCAAAAACCCCTACCCAATCTTTTTAAATTCCTGATTACTTTAGTGATTTTCAGTTTTTGTACTTTTATTGCAACATCGCAGACCACAGACAACTGGTCCATTAAATGGAACTATCCAAAAGTTTTTATAGAAAACAAAGGGCAGTTCGATGGCAGGGATAAAATGTCCGAATCTCAGATTTTATACGCTGTGGACCATACTGCCGTGCAAATCTTTTTCACTGAGCAGGGCCTCACCTATCGCCTCGACACCAAAATAAAAAACCCAAACCGCAAAAAGGGAGATACCACTCAGCCAAAACGACTGGTAATCAGCGATTTTGTTTTCATGACCTGGGAGGGCGCAAATCCCAACCCGGAAATTATCCCGGAAGAGTTGAGCCCCGATTATCACACCTACTCCATGTTGAGCCGGGACAGAAAAAACTACCACGACATCAGGAATGTCAAAGGATATAAAAAAATCACCTATAAAAACCTGTATCCCGCCATTGATGTGGAATATGTTTTTCATCCCGAATCAGGCATCAAATACACGCTGGTATTGCATCCCGGCGCCGATATCAGCAAGGTCAGGATGAAATTTATTACCGATTCGTCGCTTTTTATTGACAATAACGGGAATTTGAAAATTGCCACCATTTACGGCGATATCACCGAACACGCCCCTGTTAGCTTTTACGGCGAAAATAATACGCCTGTGTCATCGCGTTTTCAACTGAACAACAACGAGGTTTCTTTTGTACTAAGCGAATACGACCAAAATCAAAAAGTGATTGTGGACCCCTGGGTACAAATGCCGTCACTGGCCAATTCCAACGGGGTATGGGAACTGGATAAAGATGGTGCGGGCAACATATACACCATCGGTGGAGATATGCCTATGAAACTGCAGAAATGGAGCGCTGCCGGGGCATTGCAATGGACTTATAACACCCCCTGGGATACCGCCAACAACTGGCTGGGAACGCTGACCACCGATCAGAACGGCAACTCATATATTACTTCCGGCTCTGAAGCAGCCATCCAAAAAGTGAATTCTTCCGGTTCTATGGTCTGGGGTGCCAATGGCAGTGCCATGGACGAATACTGGATGATTGCCTTCAACTGCGACCAGACCAAGCTGATAGTGGGCGGTACGCGACTCGATCCTATTGTAATCGCAAACAGCCATGGCGTCATTTTCGATATTAATACCAATAACGGCAGTGTAATTTCGCTGGTAAATGTTGCCACCACCAGAACCAATACTATTATGGGTATCCCGGTCACCGAACCCAACGAAGTCAGAGCTTTGTCTGCATCAAGGGATGCAAAATACTATTACCTTACACTGGACTCTGTCGGTGCTATAAATCAGAATATGACACTATGCACTACGAATGATCCGGTTTTTCAAATCCCCTCGACCTATGAATTCGCATACAAATCAGAAAACTACCGTCCAAATAATGGCAATGCCGGTATCCGTGCCATCAGGGCAAATAATAATTTTGTATACACCCAGAATGGTGCCACCATTCATAAACGTTCCCTGATTAACGGATCTATCATTAGTTCTGCCGCCATTCCGGGAGGCATCTCAACCCAGGTTTCCATGACTAATTTCTATCAGCCGGGCAATTGCGGTATTGCTATCGATTCCTGTGGCAATGTGTATGTAGGCTCCGGCGACCGTGTGGTCAAATACGATGCAAACCTTAACCAGTTATCTCAAACGATGCTTCCTTTTGCGGTATATGACGTGGTAGTAACTCCCGGCGGAAATGTGGTGGTTTGCGGAGCCACAGGCAGTTCCTCGAGCACTTCACGGACAGGATATATTCAGTCAATTAACATGTCGGCCTGCCTTCCTTTTGCCCATATTTGCTGCAACACCACCATCTGCCCGGCAGGCCCGTTTTGCCTGAACGATCCGGCGGCTATGCTCATTAGCGAAACATCAGGCGGCACCTGGAGTGGCCCCGGGGTTAATCCATCCACAGGATTATTCATGCCATCAGCAGCAGGAATTGGCACTCACACAATCACCTACACCCTCCCCTGTGGGTCCAGTTCAATAGCTATCGTGGTAAATCCCTGTGTCCCCCTTACGGTTTGCCAGACCTTAACCGGCGATATGATGGTTTCTGGCGGGACAGGGCCTTACAACTGGCAGCAATGGTCTGCTGCCACGTCCTTTCCTATCACCAACCAGGCCGAATGCCAGTCTTGCGGATATACCTGGAATGCACTGATGAGCATGTGCCTGAATGGCATGATGCCGGTAACCACCTGTAATATGCCGGCAGGATGGACCACTTTTGCCACAGGGAACACCACCACGCCTCCGGGAACATGGCCGATACGAGTCATCGATGCCAATGGCGATTCAGCCATCATCAGTTCACTGGCCTCCCTGCCGGCCTGTTCCGCCTGTCCGCCATTTACTTTTAACATCACCAATATCATTAATGTCTGCCCCGGTCAGACCAACGGAGGCTTTACTGTTACCATCGGTGGCGGGACAGCACCCTATGATTATCTGTTGAAAAACCCCGGCGGCGGCATTATTGCTTCCTACAACAATGTAAGCGGGGCACAGACTTTTACCGGCCTGACAGCAGGAACGTACAACCTCGTGGCTACCGATAATGACACTTGTCGTGATTCAACTTTGATAACGATTACTCAACCCTCCCCAATGATCATCATTCTTAGTCCGCAGGATGAACAATGCCCCAATAGCTGCAACGGCTCAGTAACAGCCCTTGTTACGGGGGGCAACAGTCCTTATGCCTATGCATGGAATAATGGGCTGGATTCTGCCGTAATTCATGGGCTTTGTGCCGGGACCTATACTGTAACCGTTACCGATTCCAATTCCTGCACCAGTACAGCAAATACTACCGTCGGCTCTGCCGTGCCCATCAGCGCGGATTTCACTGCCGACCCGCAGTCAGGAAGTATCCCGCTAACTGTTAACTTTGAACATACAGGGAGCAGTGCCGTTCAATGGTACTGGAATTTTGGCGACGGCGATGTATCTAACGATGAAAACCCAGTACATGTTTATGATTCAACGGGCATTTATACCGTAACCCTTATTGTTTCTTCAGGTCCGCCGGATTTTTGCCAGGATACTACCACCATGATTATTGATGTACAAAAACCTTCCAGAATGACCATCCCGAATGTATTTACACCCAATAACGACGGGCATAACGACGAGTTTATTATGGATGCCAAAGAAATAAAAACTTTTTCGTGTTCGATTTATAACCGGTGGGGCAAAAAGATTTTTGAGTGGACCGATATCAGCCAGGGATGGGATGGTAAAACAAAAGTAGGTGCTGCCGCCGCCGATGGTGTCTATTATTTTATTATTAAGGCTGTGGGAACCGACGAAGCCGAATATGACATCTCAGGAACTGTTACCTTGCTAAGGTAAAGATTTTGTTAAGCATCTAAATATTTTATCAATTAACTGTTTATCAGTATTTTATTTCTTAATGTAAAAAATATTTTATCAATTTAAGTAATTAATAATAATTTTTTACATAACTTTGATGATAGTTTGCAAATTTATTATTATGTATTTAATAATAAGAATTTTATCATTGTTTATTAAAATAATAGCCAAATCATCAATACGTAAACTACAAAAATAATTCTCAACAAAAAATTTTAAGATATGAAAAAGCCATTCCTTCTTTTATGTTTCATACTGGTATCTGCATCCGTTTTTTCACAGACATTTACCGGAAGTTCAGCCCGGTCGATGATTCCAGGGACAGAGTTGATTGTAAAAGATACGCTGCTGGATATTCCTGCATTTATCAGGTTTTCGAATGGATCAGAACCTGAGTTTAAGGATATGCAATCATGGTTAAAGGACCACTTTAAAATCAGTCCTGATTTTGACATGGTGCTTTTACGCTCCGAAAAGGACAACCTTGGTTTCACACACTATCGTTATCAGCAGACCTACAAAGGCTATCCGATCCATTCCAATATTTTTATCATTCATGTAAAAAACAACAGGATAGCAAGTATGAACGGGCAGTTATTCAGCAAACTTGATGTGTCCGCTACCGCCACGCTTACAGAAGCACAGGCACTGGGTAAAGCAATTGACTTTGTCGGCGCCGATAGTTATAAATGGCAGATACCTGATGAAGAGCGCTTATTAAAATATACTCTGGATAATGAAAATGCCACCTGGTTTCCGAAAGGTGAACTTATGATGGTTCCTTCCGACAATAATTTTAAAGGATTGCACTACAGACTTGCCTACAGATTTGACATCTATGCACATCAGCCGATGAGCCGGCAATGGATCTTTGTGGATGCGTCTACCGGACAGGTTATTCTCACTTTGCAACGCATACACTCCGAAAACCAGGACATGCTGGCAAATGCAAGCGCAACAGCAGCGACAAAATATAGTGGAACCCGAACAATCATGACCGACTATACTGGTTCAACATACCGCCTACGTGAAACCGGAAGAGGATTAGGTATTGAAACCTATGATCTGAATAATGGAACGAATTACGGCAGTGCTGTAGATTTTACAAATTCAACAACGAGCTGGACTGCTGTTAATGTGGATCAGGTTGCCCGTGATGCACATTGGGGGGCTGAAGTGACCTGGGATTATTATAGTATTAAACATGGCAGAAACAGTCTTGATAATGCAGGGTTTAAGCTATTAAGCTACATACATTACAGTACCAACTATGCCAACGCGTTTTGGGATGGAAGCAGAATGACTTACGGAGATGGAGATGCCACGTATGACCCATTCACAACCTTAGATATCTGTGGACACGAAATTACTCACGGACTTACTGAAAATACTGCCAATCTCACCTACTCATACGAATCCGGAGCGCTGAATGAAGGATTCAGCGATATCTTTGGGGTAAGTATCGAATTCTACGCGAAACCCCCATCACAGTCAGGTAACTGGACTATGGGGGAAGAGGCCGGTTCGGCATTTCGCAGCATGTCAAATCCCAACCTTTACAGCCAGCCGGATACCTATCAAGGAACATATTGGTATACAGGATCCAGTGATAATGGCGGCGTTCATTACAACTCGGGAGTCATTAACTTTTGGTATTACCTGCTTTGCCAGGGAGGTAGCGGGACGAACGATAATAACAACGCCTACAACGTTACTGCAATAACCATGGCGAAAGCTGAGAAAATTGCGTTCAGGGCGCTGACGGTATATCTCACCAGTTCTTCACAATATACCGATGCACGCACTTGTACTTTGCAGGCATGTGCCGACCTGTACGGAGGTTGTTCACAGGAGATGATCTCGACCACCAATGCATGGTATGCTGTTGGTGTCGGTGCGGCTTACTCTGCGGCAACAGTAGACGCCGATTTTTCCGCCTGTCCCTCTTCACAATGCTCGGCAGCTCCTTTTACTGCTAACTTTACCAATTTAAGTACAAGCGGGAACACCTATAAATGGTATTTCGGTGATGGCAGCACCAGCACCCTGACAACTCCTTCGCATGCATATACCAGCAACGGAGCTTATAATGTAAAACTGGTGGCTTACGGCGGAACCTGCGGATCTGATTCCATCACCAAGAGCGGATATATTACTGTCGGGCCGTCATATCCCTGCGAGGTTTCCATCCCTGGCAGCGGAACAGGAACCACACAAACCAGTTGCAATGGTAAACTATATGACAGCGGCCTTTGCGGCGATTATGCCAACAACACCAGCGGCACCATCACCATCGCACCCACAGGTGCCTCATCAGTAACGCTGACATTCACCTCGTTTAATTTTGAATTGAATTACGATTATTTGTATATTTATGACGGACCCACCACCGCATCTGCACAAGTTGCTGGAAGCCCGTTTACAGGCACCACACTACCCGGCGTTATTACATCTTCAGGGGGTTCAATAACCCTCAGACAAACCAGTGATCAGGGTTTAGTGGCTTCCGGTTTTTCAGTCAACTGGAGTTGTACCAGTTCTGCCACTCCACCCGATGCCAATTTTATTGCCAATGTAACCTCAAGTTGTTCGGGAATTATTAATTTTACAGACCAGTCAGCAAATACGCCGACCTCGTGGTTTTGGGATTTCGGCGACGGCCAGACCTCAACACAGCAGAATCCTTCACACACCTATTTCTCAGACGGGACCTTTACCGTGAAACTCAGGGCCGGCAATCAGTATGGCACAGATTCGCTCATAAGGACAGGTTATATTACCATTGATAAACCGGATGGCCCAGCCGCCACAGGGGCTACGATATGCCAAGGAACAACGGCACAGCTAAATGCCAGCGGCAGCGGTACCTTCGACTGGTACGATTCGCCCACAGGCCTCACCAGCCTCCATACAGGAAACAGCTTCACGACACCGCTGCTCAACACAACGACAAATTATTATGTGCAAACCACTACGGGAGGTACCGCATATACCGGCCTGACAAATATTATTCTTGCCAACACTTCCAACATAAGTAACGAACATGGCCTGGTGTTTACGGCCCTGCAACCGTTTGTTTTAAAATCGGTAAAAGTCCGGTCGGTAGCTACTGCCGCGACTTCCAAGACGGTAACTTTGAAAAATTCTTCTAACGTTACGCTCAGCACCGTTACCGTAAACAATGTCCCTGCCGGAGAAAGCCGCATCACCTTAAACATCAATGTTCCAGCCGGCATGAACCTCAGGCTGACAGCACCGGCAAGCAGTTACCTGATGAGGGACAACACAGTGCCCACAGGTACTTACCCGATCACACTCCCGGATGTGGTCAGCATTACAACGACTACAGCCAGTGCTTCACCGGAACTTTATTATTATTATTTTTATGATTGGGAAGTGGAATTGCCAAGCTGCAAAAGCCTCTACACACAGGTAACAGCCACGGTAACTCCGGCGCCCGTTGCTCATTTTACTTACGCTCAGGTAAATGAAAATATTACGTTCTCCAACACCTCCGGCAACGGCAGCACCTACTACTGGGATTTCGGCGATGGCGCCAACAGTGCGGCAACAAGCCCCATGCATACATATACAGCTAACGGAACCTACAATGTGATGCTGGTAGCAACAAACACCTGCTCGAGCGATACAACTTATCAGAACATCACAATAACGTCGATAGTAGTCAACAGGCATACCATCAGTGGAAAAACACGTTATGCAAGCAAGGCCATCCCCGGCAACCCGGCCCCGGCAACCCCTGCATATAATCCTGTAATATACAATATCGATCATGTAATCGTCAAACTGAAGACTTATCCTGCAGGTACAGAACTGGCAAGGGATACAAGTGATGCAACAGGCGTTTATCAATTCAGTAATGTTTTAGATGGAACTTATATATTGTCTTACGACAAATACCTTGCTGATACCATGCAAACCTGCGATAATATTAATGTTGTGGACATAGCTTTACTGAAATATCTTATTGGCCACGACACATTAGCTGATCCATCCAGAAGCTTTTCCGCAAAACATAAAAATGCCGCGAATGTTGATAACAACGCATCCATAAATTCCATTGATATTTCGAGAATCATGGCAAAGATCGGGCTGCCGCTCAATCCCGGTGCAAACTTTCCTAAAGGAAACTGGCTGGCAATTGATAAATCTTTAACTGTTGCGGGTGCTGACGTAAGCCTCAACCTGGAAACTATATGTTACGGTGATTACGATGCTTCAGGCACCAAATACAGAGATTCAGCAACAACCTGGAGCCAGGCAAAATCCTTATCTGAAAATATCATCATTCAGTCCGACGAATCAATAACTATAAACAATCAAGAGTATTTTGAAGTACCGTTAAAGATAAGCACAAAACTGAATGAGCTTTCCGCACTGGGGCTGGAACTGAATTATCCGGGCAAAGATTACAAATTAGTAAGCGCTTCCATGCCCCAAGCTATCAATAAAATCAGTGCGGTCAAGATAAATCCTGCATTTGAAGAAATTCTTACCGGAGATAATGACTTACTGGTGACAGATATTGACGGCGTGATCAGGGTGGTTTTTGCTACAACATCGTATTTTGACGTAGCTGCTGACGACGAAATAATAAGGCTTGGCTTCCGTTCAAAAAATGATTTGAAACCGGGTGCACTTGACTTTTATTTACAAGGAACAGGCCTGATAGCTGACCAGTATGGAATGGAAAATGAGGATACTTACCTGACAATGCCTAAGATTTATGTTCAGGGCAACAACGCTGATGCCGGATTTGAATTTGCAGGTTATCCCAACCCGTTCAGAGGCAACGCCACCCTGACATACAATTTGCCTGAACCCGGAACCGTAAAGCTCAATGTATATAATGCCATTGGCGAACTGGTTAGCGAACTGGTTAATGAAACACAGATCAGCGGAAAACACAGCGTGGAATTCCTAAGCAGGAAACTGCCTGAGGGCATGTACACTTTCAAATTAGAATTTACAGGTACGGAAAAATCAAAATGCATGGTTTTAAAACTGATTCATTGATCCTGATTTTGTTGTTTTCTAACAATACGGAAAAATAGCCTGCTGAAATGCGGGCTTTTTTGTTACCTGTTCCATCATGAAATTAGCACAGTAGTACCCAGCAACGCGTTCAAAAGTCAGCTTATACCAATGATTATAATGAATTTGTCTAAACGAAAATTCACACTATTGCTTTGGCAAACCACATCATCAGAAAAAAAATATTATTTTTATACTTTGTAATTGTTGAGGCTTACGAAACTTTTAGAACAGTGCAAACCAAAATATGATCATCATGAAAAATTTCATTTTTTTGTTTTTAATAACTTTATCATTTAGCGTGGCTTCTCAAATACCCACGATCAAAGCGGTTGGTGGTGCAGGAACTAATATTTTGTGGGCAGAAGAAAAAATGAATACAGATCCGGAAGGCCCGGGGTTCTTTTACAATGATTGTTCGCAGAATGTCAAACCTGTTTCAGCATCCTCAACACTTGCACCCCAGGGAGCTGCTGACTATGATATAAAAAATTTGAATGATGATGACCCGATGACAGCATGGATAGAAGGCAAACCAGACTATGGTATTGGTGAATACTTTGAAATTGAGACGCCCAATGTTAACACCATCTATAATGGCTACCAGGCATCACCAACAACCTGGAAAAACAATTCTAGGGTTAAAACATTCAAGGTTTATAAAGACAACAAACCACTGTGCTTTCTGGAGTTGACGGATGAAATGGGCGCTCAGAGATTTGAACTTCCTGGCGAAACAAATTATAATTATGAAAACCCTTCCATATTTAAGTTTGAGATCGTTGAAATATATAAGGGTTTAAAATGGCCTGATGTGGCCATTTCGCATGTTGACCTTGTTTTATGTTGTTTTGCTGAAAACACAAATATACTGGGCAGCACCAGTGATTTACCTGTCTCCGGTATTATTTGCGGGCAAAACGTATACACGGTGGACATTAATTCCGGCGCCATATCAAATACAGAAATTCAAAAAACTACGCGGCAAACGCATCTGAGTCTGCTCAAAATTCACACGGCTTCGAAACAAATCGATGTAACTCCTGATCATCCTCTATATATTAAAAATTATGGGTTCATTTCTTTGAGTAAAATTTTAGATATAAAAGGATGGAAAAATAATAAAGATTTAATTAACGAAATCGAAATCTTAACATGGGATGATAAATCAAGTAAGCTTCTATACGAAAAACTAACCGGTATTGAACTGATCCATGGTGTTTTTGAGACTTTCTCGATTTTGAAAATAAGCAGGGGAAGTACATTTATTGCGAATGGGTTTGTAACAAAAACTTATTGAGTTAAGATTTCGCAATTGAGGGCAAAACGGCGAAGACAAGGCAAAGTACGGGGAAAAGCTAATCCGAACCAGTAAGAGGTTGTTTAAATTTTGTATGAATATAAAATAGCGGTTTCCGTCAAAATTTAAATATGGCTTGAAAATCAATTTGTTGGCCCCAGCCCGCCAGTTGGCGGGAGCAAATTGATTTTCAACACAACCGCCAGCTGGCGGGCTGGGGGAAATGTTGAAAATCAATATAGTAGTTTCATATGAAAATTTTCAAACAACCTCTTAATAAATGAAAAAAATTTTTGTATTTCACAAATGTTCACAATTCTTGCACGTTCACGTTTCATGAACATAAATAATAATTGAACAATGGACACAAAAGAGCACATATTCAATATCTTAGGTAATCTTGAAAACACAAGAGGCATAAAAGCACATTGGAATGAGAAAAGAACCGGCCCAAAAGCCTGAAAACTACTCGTTGAATTGGCAGGCGATACACTTGAATTTTTTTTTGAATTCCGTAAAGAAGTCCCGACGTAGCATAGCTGTTCAGAAAACCCCGCCTGTGGCGGAACCTTTGCAGATTTTCAAATATTCTCTGATTCACGCCACCGCCAGCCCGCACGCCAGGAATTGCCAGCGCGCCAAATATCGGCTAACCAATCCCGAAAAAACCGAATTGTTTCGTAGAAACAAAGTGCGGTGGCAAGAAAATATGCGATGTGCTGAGCTCGTCGAAGCTCGGTGCCAGGGAGTGGCATGTGCGAAGCCTGCCTGGCGTCAGGGTTCGACATATATTTTCTTGAATTTTTTTGTACTTTTTGTCTTGAAACAAAAAGTACAAAAAACAACATATAATTAATCATTCCATCTTTTATTTCGTGTTATATATATACATTATCTATAATAGGTCTAAAATTGCATTTGCACTTTTTACCCCAATACCTACTAACGTCATAAGCATAAATCAAAATTTGTCCTGGCATGATTTTGATTAAGCAACGGTAAAAGTTTGAAAATAATTCAATTCAGAACATTCTAATACTTCTTCCGGTATTAAAATAATGAATGTGTTTCTCGATACTTGTGCTTGTTGTTCATATTTTTGCCATGTGCCAAAGTTCATATTTTTTCCAGCGCATCAAATTATGATTTTGCCCAACAAGTTAATTCATAAAAAAGTTCGTTATTATTTTAAATTCAATCCTATTAATTAATTAAATTTAATAGCCATGAAAACAAAATTATTTTCATTATTACTTATTTCTCTGGTAATGATATCCGCTTTCCCCTCGGCTTCGCAAAATAATTGTGTGCCTCCTATGGGCCTGGCGACAAGCAATATCACGACCACAGGCGCAACCCTGTCGTGGACGGCTGCGACAGGAGCATCGGTTTATATGGTTCAGTACCGCCCGTTAACAAATCCCGTTTCATCTTGGACAAATGTTACAACCCAGACCACCTCAATAACCTTAACCACGCTGACCTGCGGAACTCAATACGAATGGCAGGTTGCCTCATATTGCGGTAGTGGCGCCA
>Ga0116171_10002283_pt1 | contig 18318 bp, 17 predicted proteins | sample AD_JPNHW2_MetaG_FD_89798 | JGI IMG/M metagenome (GOLD analysis project Ga0116171, IMG submission 89798) | Active sludge microbial communities of municipal wastewater-treating anaerobic digesters from Japan - AD_JPNHW2_MetaG | ecosystem: Engineered > Bioreactor > Anaerobic > Digestate | place... | reverse complement strand
TTCTTTAGGAATTTGGTATGTTCTCTATTTTATTTTCATTATTGTAGCTACTGCTTTTTCTACGAATGAAACCGATGGTTTAGATGGTCTAGCCGGAGGTGTTTTAATGATCTCTTTTATTGCTATGATGGTTGTGGCCTTTACTGAAGGGCGCTATGATTTAACTGCTTTTTTGGTAACGATAGTCGGGGCCTTGGTACCATTTTTATGGTACAACATGTTTCCAGCCAAGTTCTTTATGGGAGATACTGGGGCCATGTCTTTAGGGATTGTATTGGGGGTGGTGGCTATGTTAACTAATACTTCAGCCCTTCTTCCTTTCTTTGCCTTTATTTTAGTTTTTGAGTCTGGTTCAGTTATTATCCAGACCCTCTCTAAAAAAATACGACATAAAAAAATATTTCGTTCTACCCCTATTCATCATCATTACGAAGCCGTTTTAAAAGAACAAGGGATGGAATATCCAGAAACTCGTATTACGCCCAGATTCTGGTTGATTTCTGGTACAATGGCCGTTATTGGCCTAATGCTTTATTTTCTTGATCGTTTTCTTGTTAAGTAATTGACTATGAATTTAAAACCGAGCTTAAAAACCTTGGCCATTATTTGTTTTTTAGGGACCATTTGTCTGTGGGGCTTGGTTTTAAACACTCATATTGTCTGGCTGAAGAATTATTGGCTCTTATTAGTTTTCCTTTATTGGGTTGGTAATTTTTTTCTTTTTGAAATAGGGGAGAAGTCTAGTCGTTTCACTGCCGTTACTCGGTTTTTAATTATAGGCATTTTAAACACTTTGGTTGATCTGGGTGTTTTAAGTTTTTTCTTGTTTTTCAATCCCACTAAAACCAGCGGTTGGTATTATGTGAGCTTTAAATCGCTTTCTTTTCTTTTGGCCTTAATGAATAGCTATTATTTTAATAGCCATTTCAGTTTTGGTGATGCTCAAAAAACTACTTCAGGGGAACGGCTATCTAAATTTCTCGTAGTTAGCCTCTGCTCTTTCGCTGTTAATGTTAATTTGGCTTCCTTGATTAACCGTGCCAATTTTCTATCTTTAAACCATGGTTTATGGGGTGTCCTGTCAGCTTTTTTGGCTAGTGTTTTCGGTATCATTATTAATTTTATTGGTTATCGTTTTTGGGTTTTTAAAAAAGAGGTATCCTCTTTCTTGAATCCGAAGGAGCTCTAACTTTTTCGTTATCAACTAAAATTGTTCGGAGTGTCAGATATTCTTATAAAAAATGGTTGGTTGTTTAATGGTCGTAGTGAAAATATTCTCACTAAGTCTGATTTATTGATTCATAACGGTCAGATTCAAGCTATTGGCAAAATCCAGAGTAGTCGTTTAGGCACAAAAATTATTAACGGAGAGGGACGAATTGTTTCGCCGGGGTTTATAGATTTAAATAGTCAGTTAGACAGCGATTATAGGGAAAATAAATCTTTAGATGATTCCTTGTTTTTAAGGCAGGGAATTACTACCGCCATTATTGGTAGTAGCGGCCAATCAATTTTCAAACATTTTCTTCCTCCGTTACCTGGAAAAACTAAACTAGAGACCAACTTAGGCAGTGGTAACGAGAGGGAGAGACTATTATTATCATACAATAAAGATTGCCCTAATTTTAATTTAAGTTCATTTTTGGGTTGGACAACCCTCAATAATTGGGGGATTCAGAATTCTTTACAGCTAGCGATCCTCCTCAATCAAATTAAGAATAATTTCGCTGGATTATCTCTAGAGTTTAGAAAAGAAAATAGAGATGAAAATCTAAAGCAATTAAATGAGTTGGTTTCAGTTTTAAGCAAAAGGGCTAAAAACTTAATGCTCTTTTTCTCAAATAGTCTGCCGGACGAATCATTGATTAAGTCTTTGGGTCAGCTCTCACTAAATAATCAGATGAGCATAGTTTTAGATTGTCCGCTGTTGGGGTGTGCACTAGATAATGATATTATTTTACATCTGGCTGAAGAGGAAAATAAAAAAGGGGCTAACCTCGTTTTTAACTGTGGCCTTATGAGGTTATTCAGTATGAGCTTAATGAGGTAAATGGTTTATTAGGTTCTAAAATTAGCGGTACAAAAAATTTAGAAAAAATAGTTCTCTCTTCACCTCTTTTTGGTTCCCAAGTTCCTCAAATATTACGAGGGAAAACGTTAGAGGAAATAAAAAAGAATTGGAATATTGATCTCAAAGCTGCTCTCTCTAAAATAAGTATTCTTTTTCCTCAGTGTCATTTTAAAATATTAATTCCTTATCACATAAGTGAGGATTGGTGGGATAGTTCTCTCTCTTATGTCGGTGTGAATTCTGCTTTGGTTTCAGCTGACGATATAGTCGGTCCCAATGTCTTTAGTGGCATTAACCATTTCCTGGAAACTCACTTAGCAGGTGCTCCTGCCGATAGATGGCCGCAAACTTTAGCTAAAATTACTAGCCAGCCAGCTTTAATAGCTGGATTAACTAATAGAGGGTTTTTGCAGAAAGACTATTTAGCTGATATAGTTATCATTAATCCCGATAAGCTTAAAGGTATTGGAGATTATCAGAACCCCACTAGTGAAGGTGAGGGTATAGAAACTGTCATTATGAATGGCCAGATTGTTTGGCAGAAGGGCAGGGTTTGGAAAAGAAAGGTTGGTAAATTATTGATTTAAAAGATTATTTATGGCAGAAGTTTTTGTTATTCAAGGTGGGCATTCGTTGAAAGGAGAAATTGAAGTTTCGGGTTCTAAAAATGCAGCTATTCCAATTCTAGCAGCCACACTCCTGACTAAGGAGCCTTCTATTATTAGGAACGTTCCCTTGATTCAAGATATTTTAAAGTTAATAGAAATTCTTGAAAGTTTGGGTGCCAAAGTAGAATGGCTTGATAAAAGCACTGTGAAAATTACCCCTGAGCATTTAAGCCTCAGGAGACTTAATCAAGACTTGGTGAAAAAGATTAGGGCTTCCGTTCTTTTGATGGCTCCTTTAACTCACCGTTTTCCTTCTTTTGAATTAAGACAACCGGGTGGTTGCGTTATTGGTGCTCGCCCCATAGATACTCACCTTATTGCCCTGGAAGATTTGGGCACTAAAGTGCAGGTCTTTCCTGATAGGTATTTTATTCGTCGTAACCATTTACATGCGGCGGAAGTAGTTTTACAGGAGTTTAGTGTTACGGCTACGGAAAATGTTTTAATGTTGGCTTCTCTAATTCCTGGCAAAACAACTTTAAAAATTGCTGCCACTGAACCACATGTGGAAGATCTGATTGTCTTTTTGAATAAAATGGGAGCCAAGATCAAAAATAAAGGTTCTCATATTTACGAAATAGAGGGAGTAAAAATTTTACATGGCGCTACCCATACCCTGATACCAGATACTAATGAGGCAGGCACTTATATTATTATGGGCATGGCGCTGCATTCTAACCTGTTAGTGAAAAATGTAATTCCTGAGCATTTGGACTTGGTTTTTAAAAAATTGGTGGAAATGGGTGGTGCTTTTACTTTCAGGAAAGGGCGAGATGGTTTAACCGATGTGCAGGTTTTACCTTCGCATCAGTTGAAGGCCTCAAAAATCCAAACGCAAATTTATCCTGGTATTCCTACGGATTTGCAGTCTGTTTTTGGTGTTTTAGCTACTCAAACCACTGGCTCTTCACTGCTTTTTGATACTATGTTTGAGGGTCGCTTAAAATACATTGATGAGCTCAACAAAATGGGGGCTAATGCTATTATCGCTGACCCTCATAGAGCCATTATAAATGGTCCCACACCTTTATATGGGCAAACTATAAATTCCTTTGATATCAGAAGCGGGGCGGCTTTGATTATTGCTGCGCTTTTGGCACAAGGAGAGAGCATTATTACCAATGCATATCAGGTGGATAGAGGCTACGAAAAGCTCGATGAAAAGTTACAAAAACTGGGGGCAGACATAAGAAGAAAAGAAGTAATTTCTAATTAAAAAAATGTGAGATTTTTGGGCCAAATGAAGTTTTTTTAGAATAAAGAGAAACTGGTATTTTTGCCAGTTTTTTGCTTTAATAGGGGAAACGATTAAACTAGAGTAAAACTATTTTATGATCATCCGCAAATTGGGTATTGATTTGGGCACAGCTAACACATTGGTCTTTGTACCAAAGAAAGGCGTAGTCATCAATGAACCATCGGTGGTGGCAATTTCGGTTGACGATAATAATGTTGTAGCCATAGGAGCCGAAGCTCGTGAAATGCTAGGGAGAACACCAGAAATCATAAGAACTTATAAGCCTCTGAAAGATGGAGTTATTGCTGATTACCGTGTGACCAAGGCAATGTTACGTTATTTTATCAATAAGGCTATGGGCAATTGGCATATATTCCAGCCAGATGTGATGATTTCTGTCCCAGTAGGCATTACTTCAACTGAAAAGAGGGCTGTGATAGAGGCGGCTAGAGAGGCTGGCGCTCATGAAGCCTATGTAGTCAAGGAGCCCATCCTAGCGGCTTTGGGGGCCAATATTCCTATTAATTCAGCTGCCGGTAATATGATTGTTAATATTGGCGGTGGTACGACCGAGGTAGCCGTTATCGCTCTAGGGGGGATAGTAGCTTCTGCTTCTGTACGCGTAGCTGGCAATAAAATAGATGAAGCCATAGTTGAGTATATCAGGAAAAAATATAATATGGCTGTAGGAGAAAGAACTGCCGAAGAGGTAAAAATGAAAATCGGTACTGCTTTGCCTATGCGTGAAAAAAGTGAAATGGACATTAGGGGCTTAGATTTGACCGAAGGCTTACCCCGTACTTTAACTTTGGCCGCTAATGAAATTGCCGAAGCTATTAACGGCCCCATGAAAGAAATTATCCAAGCGGTGAAAAACGTTTTATCAGAAACACCTCCAGAGCTGGCAGCTGACGTGATGGATAGAGGCATGATTGTTTCTGGTGGCGGAGCTCAACTGCGTAATATTGATGAATTACTTCACAAAGCGACTGGGGTTAACGCTTATATAGCAGAAGAACCTTTGTTCTGTGTCGCCAAGGGAACTGGTGTAGTTTTGGATAATTTGGAAGTGTATAAAAAAAGTATCATTACCCATAGTGGCCGCTAATAACAAATAAATTTTAAAGGCTAAATTTTAAATCAAGTTCAAATTTTTAAAACGCAGCCATTAGTTTCCATGTATCTCTATTAATCCATACTGAAAAATGGATTGTGGCATACAAAAGTATAAGAACTCTGCTTTGATAAAAACAGACACGAAACACGAAAACAAGCGTATAAGTCCATTTGAATATTTAATCATTTAGTTATTCACTTAAACTTTAAACTTTGGACTTTAAATTTTTGATTTAATGAATCCTACTTGTCCAATTATCTGTGGTCATGAATTTAATAGAAAATTTTTAGATAAGCAGGTTAATAATTTAACTGCTCAAAGTTTTGTGTTTCTGGGACCAGAAAAAGTTGGTCGCAGGTTGATAGCTCTCGATTTTGCTCGAAAATTAATGTGTTTGGATATTCAAAACGGGGAAGCTTGCGGGCAGTGTTCCAGTTGTCTTAGTTCCACCAAAAAATTAAATCCAGATCTTTTCGTAGTCACCTTTTTAGAAAGTACTAACGAAGATGAAGAAAATTCTGAAGGGAATAAGGAAGAAGAGAAAGAAGCAGAGGAAACCGTAGCCATTAAAAAAAAGCCTACCGAAACCAAAGAGATTAAGGTAGAGCAAATAAAACCACTGTTAGAGTTTTTGCAATATAAACCTCAGATATCAAAAAGAAGAGTGGCAATAGTGGACAATGCTGAAAGATTGAATATTGAGGCTTGGAGTTATCTTCTGAAAACTATAGAAGAACCTCCTCCAGATAGCATTTTGATTTTTCTGGTTACTGATATTAAAAAGCTACCCGAAACTATTATCTCACGACTATTAAAATTAAGTTTTAAAGAGATTCCTTTTCCTGAGATAGAAGAATGGTTAACAAACAATTTTAAAGATCATCAAGATTTACCTGAAATTGCTTGGCGTAGCCGTGGCCTTCCCGGAATGGCTATAGATTTACTTAATAATCCAGAGGAATTGAAATGGTATAGACAAACAGACGAAGAATTTTTAGAACTTCTCAAGATGCCATTCTGTAAGCAAAGTCCGTTTCTAGATAAGATGGCAAAATTAGGCTCGGGGGATATAGAAAAAATAATTTCAGAGTGGCTTTTCTTGGTAAAATATTATTTGGAGGACCAATCGGATTTATTTAAGTTTAAAGGTACCAAACCAAAACTCACTAAAAAAGAATTGGCTATACTGGCAGGGGATTTAAGTGGCTTCCTTGATTGGAATAAACGTAGTGGCATTAATAAAAGGCTTTGGTTGGAAAACATCTTTTTACAACGGAATTAAGCGTGATAAAGGTTTTAGTGCTATATTAATATCAGCATTTTCTACAAATGAAACAGGCTCGTAAAATCCTTATATTCTTTGTCTTCTTGGCTTTGGCTATTTATTATGTGCCTTTATTCCTCAAAAAAATGCCAACGTTGATTACTCAATTTTTGAAAAGCTCTCAAATGGCCAATTTTGTTATTTTGATTAACCAAAAAGCTGAAACCACCTTTTTCCCTAAGAAGTAGTTTCCCTTAATTTTGTTTTTAATTATTAAATTATTAAAATTTACCTATGTTTGACAACAATAATATCAAACAATTCGAAACAAAAATTACCGAGTTAGAAGGAAATATTAGTTCCACGTTGGTTAAGTTAAGGGTGGGACGAGCTAATCCCCAAATGGTGGAAGACATCAATGTTGATTATTATGGATCTAGATTACCGGTAAAAGGTTTGGCCAGTATTAGCGTGAATCAAATGACCATTACTATCCAGCCTTGGGATCAAGGCGCTGTGGACCCTATTTTTAAAGCTCTTTCAGTCTCTCCTTTAGGAGTAATGCCTATAAAGGAAATGAACCTGGTCCGAATCGTCTTACCACCATTAACCGAAGATCGTCGCAAGGAGCTGGTAAAAAATTTGGGTGCCACGAAAGAGGGTTTCAGAGTAGAATTACGACGTTTACGTGATGAAATAATGGGTCTTTTGAATGATTCCTTTAAGGACAAAGAAATATCCGAAGATGAGAAATTTGGTTACAAAGAAACAATAGAAAAGATGGTAACGAAGACTAATGCCGCTATTGAAGAAGCTTTCGACGATAAAGAAAAGGAAATAATGACAGTGTAATCATGATACTTTTAATTTTTATTTTGTGTTTTGGTTTTCTTATCATGGCCCATGAATTTGGTCATTTTATAGTAGCCAAAAAAAATGGAGTGAAAGTGGAAGAATTCGGCATTGGTTTTCCTCCAAAGCTATTTGGGAAAAAAATTGGTGAAACAGTTTATTCGATAAATGCTATTCCTATTGGAGGATTTGTGCGTATTTTCGGAGAAGAAGGAGAAGCTAGTGACAATTCCCGCAGTTTTGCTGCTAAAAGCATTTGGCAGAAAATAAGCATCTTGGTAGCTGGCGTAGGTGCTAATTTATTAGTAGCTGGTTTGATTTTTTCTTTTCTCTTTACCATTGGCTTTCCCTTAGATGTTTCTAATGAAGTCCTGCCTGCTGGAAAAAAGGCAGAAATTGTTATCACTAGCATAGAGAAAAATTCGCCGGCACAAGTAGCTGGGTTAAAAGTTGGTGATGTTGTTTTAAAAGTACGCAATGCCAAGGGCCAAGAATTCATCCCTGAACGTATAACTGATTTTCAAAAAATTGTTAGCGAAAACGAAATTCCAGATTTAAATTTAATTATCAAAAGGGGGGGTGAGACTTTAAATCTTCAGGCTACTCCTCGAGTGAATCATGCCCAGAATGTTGGCCCTCTGGGGGTATCTTTAATGGAACTAGTTTATTATCGTTATCCACTTTTCCGAGCTGTTGGGGAAGGCTTTAAGCATGTAGTAATCTTAAGTAAAGAAATGGTGTTTGGCTTGATCCAAGCCATGAAAGATTGGTTTGTGCAAAAAGTCACTCCTCAGGTAACAGGACCAATAGGGATAGCCTCGTTAAGTATTCAAATGGCTCATATAGGGTGGCGTTACTTCTTTAATTTTTTAGCTTTTCTCTCTACCAATTTAGCCATCGTAAATATTTTACCCTTGCCAGCACTAGATGGAGGACGGGTAGTCTTGGCTATAATTGAGAAATTGCGCAAGAAATCTTTGCCCTTAAAAGTAGTGGAAGCTATTAACGGTATTGGTTTACTTTTATTACTGCTTCTCTCCTTGCTGATTGCTTTAAAGGATGTAGCGCATTTGCATTTGTTATCATTCCTTATAAAATAATTACAATTTTAAAATATTTCTATGCCTAAAGATCCTCAATCCGATTCTTCTGTCAAAAAGCCTTCCTTTTTTCATTGGCCTGAAAATTGGTTTATAGATGTCGCTATAGATTTAGGAACCACAAAAACTCTTATAGCCTCGAAGGATGGCAAAATGGAAATCCAAGAATCTTCTGTGGCTGCTATTAATGTCAAAACTGGCCAAATTCTTGCCATTGGTAACGAGGCTTATCTTATGTTAGGTAAAACTCCAGGACATATTTCTGCCGTTAGACCGCTAAAGGGGGGAGTTATTTCCGACTTTGAAATTACTGAGAAAATGTTAAAAGCTTTTTTCAATAAGTTGGAATTGCAAAGAGGTGATAATTTAGGCTTTTTACCTTTTAGAAGAATTAGGACGGTGATTAACATTCCCTGTGGAGGAACCGAAGTAGAAAAAAAGGCTGTAGAAGATGTAGGCAGAAATGCTGGTGCTCATGAGGTTAAACTCGTGGAGTCTCCAATCGCGATAGCGATAGCTGCCGGTGTCCCGGTTCTAGAACCAGGGGGCAATTTGGTAGTGAATATTGGCGGAGGTGTGACCGAGGCAGCCGTTATTTCTTTGGGTGGCGTAGTAGTTTTCCGAAGTGTGAGAGTCGCCGGCGATAAATTAAATAGCGACATCATTCAATACGTTCGCGACAAATTCAAAATGGCTATTGGAGAAGCGACTGCCGAGGAAATTAAATTAGCTATTGGTTCCGCTATTGAAACGGGTACTCGTCAAAGTATGGCTATTAGGGGAAGAGACTTGACCTGTGGCTTACCCAAAGAAGTGAAAATAACCGATGATGATGTAAGAGTGGCTATTAGTGGTTCCTTACAAACGATTATTAAAAATATAAAAAGTACTATAGAAAGTACTCCCTCAGAGCTGGTTGCCGATGTTATGGATAAAGGCATTATTCTAGCTGGTGGAGGTAGCTTACTTAACGGTCTAGATAAATTAATTGCTGCCGAAACTGATTTGCCAGTTCATTTAATGGAGGACCCCACTTCAGCAGTCATTAAAGGTATGGTACGAATTATAAACAATCGTCATAATTTAAGTACTGTGTTAATAGATATTAATGAAGAAGATTCCAAAATAAATTATTAGGCTTATGAGTTCGCAAAGAAAGAAACTGCAACTAGCTATTATTGTTCTTGTTTTATTGTCTTTAATTTTGGCTTGGAAACCAGTTAGGTCTTTTTTGGATAGACATTTAGTGAGTTCTAATTTTTTTGTGTCTCCTTCTAATGGTCAATATACTTGGTTTTACAATCTATTTCACCTGATTGCTTTTACCAATGATTATAATAATTTAAAAATACAAAACAGAGATTTAGTGACCAACTATGTAGGCACCAGTTTAGAAAGTGCCTGTCATAACGGGACCGAAATCAATGGTTTAGAAGCCAGGGTATTAAAAAGTGATATTACTAATGCGGGAAATTATTTTTGGATAAATAAAGGCACTGCCGATGGTGTGGAAACGGGGATGAATGTAGTCGGAGCAACTAACAATGCCTTAGGGGTGGTGGATAGTACTTATTCACACAGCTCTCTAGTAAGAAATATTTTAAGCCCTAAGACTAAAATAAGCGTTATGGATGTAAGGTCTAAATCTTTGGGTGTGGCAACGGTTAATCCTCAAGGAAAATTTTACCTAGATTATCTACAATTAAAAAGTGATGTTCAGATTAATGATCTTCTAATTTCTACGGCAGATAATCGAGAATACTTGACTGGTTTGATTGTTGGTAAGGTAGTTCAGGCTGACAGTAGTAACCAAACTTATTATTTAGAGCCACTAATGGATTTAAGAAATGCTTTTGTGGTAAAAGTTCTTATGCAACCGAGCAAGAATTAATCATGTCCATACAAGGAAAAATACTTTTATTTACAATTGGCTGGGCGATAATTTTTGGTGGATTTGTTATTAATCGTAGTCTAGTCAGCTCCACTGGGTTTTATTATTGGCCAACTATCAGCCTTGTCACTTATTTAGTTGTCTTGTGCTTGGGTTTAAAAGAACGCAATTTCATCCTCCCAGTGGTTTTCTTACTGATGGTTCCCTTAGCTTTCTTCCTAGATACTTTGTTAGGAGCGGCTGCTTTCGGTTATTATGCTACTGGGTTTTTCTTGGGTAGTCTGTTTATTTTAGAGAGTCTAGTCTTAGCGAATATTAAGACCGAGCCCACTCAATTAATTGATATTTTTATTTTTTTAATTTGTTTCTGGATTGTAGGTCCAATTCTCTTTATCAAATTTATCAATCCACTAGTTTCTACTTATAATTTTACAGCGGCGCTTATTCATTTGGTCGTAGACTTTAGCTGCTGCTTTATTGTCCTAAAATTAATCAAGCCTTATTCGTCAAGAAATGTTTAAACGAAAAGACAAAAATTACTACGAACTGGAGCCGGAGGAGATTTTAATGGACAAAATGGCAGTTGATTCGACTGATGTTTCGGATAATTTTGAACACCTTGAAGCTGATATCAGCCGTAAGCCCATCTTGTTTTTAAGATTTTTAATACTGGCTGTTTGCGCAGTCTATGGTTTCATCGCTTTTAATAGTCAGATTTTAAAATCGCATATCTTTGAAAATTTGGCTTTAGGAAATGCTACTCGTTATAAGATAGTTAACGCTCCTCGAGGAGTAATTTATGATCGTTACGGAATTAAATTAGCTGACAACATTAAATCTTATAGCTTAATGTTAATGCCGGCTGATTTGCCGACTGACGATACAGCCAAGTCAAATCTTTTTACTCAAGTAAACACACTTTTTAACTTAGCTAAGGAAGATAGCTGGTGGGATAGCAAGGTAGTGAAGAGTAAAAGTATCGACCCTATTATTTTAAAAAATAATTTGAGTCAAGAGGAAATTCAAAAATTTGAGCCAATTTCTAACAATTTCCCTGGTTTCTCGATAGTGCCCAGCTGGTCTCGCTCTTATGCAGGCGGCGAGGCCGATGCTACTGTTTTGGGGTATGTGGGAAAGATTACGCCAAAGGAAGTAGATGAATACAGCCACTACCCCTTGTCAGATCTGGTAGGAAAAATGGGGCTAGAAAAGTTTTATGAGAGCTATTTACACGGTGTTTCTGGCAAAGAATACTATCAAGTAGATGCTCGACAAAAAACCTTACAACCTATTGGTGAGAAAAAACCACAGAATGGTTCGGATTTAGTATTAACTATTGATAGTGAGCTACAGAATTATTTGTATACTACCCTCAAGGAATCGACGGTTAATTTAGGTATCAAAAAAGCCGTAGGCATTGCCATGAATCCTAAGAATGGCGAAATTTTAGCCATGGTTAGTTTACCTAGTTTTGATAGTAATATTTTTAGTCAGGGCGGTAGCGCTGCTACTATTCAAAGTATTTTCCAAGATGCAAATCATCCCATGTTTAATCGGGCGATTAGTGGTCTTTATTCACCTGGTTCTACTATTAAGCCCCTGATGGCTATGGCTGTTTTAAATGAAAAGATTATCCCACCCCAAGATAATATTGTTGATAAAGGCAGGGTAGTTATCCCTAATCCTTATGATTCGACTAAAGAAAGTGTTTTTAGAGACTGGAAACTAGACGGTCACGGTCTGGTAAATCTAAGGAAAGCCTTAGCTATTTCTTGCAATACTTATTTCTATACCGTGGGAGGAGGCTATGGTAGTGTCACGGGTTTGGGCAAGGACAGAATCAAGCAATATTGGCAATTATTTAGATTAGACAAATTAACTGGTATTGATTTGCCCGGAGAGAGCGCCGGTGTTTTGTCCGATGAGGCTCTTCTCAAAAAAACTCGTCCCAATGATCCTGTTTGGCATCTTGGAGATACCTATAACATCAGTATTGGTCAAGGAGATTTACAGGTAACGCCTTTGGCCTTATTATCCTACATCTCAGCTATTGCTGAAAATGGTAATTTTTGGCAGCCTCATTTGGTTAGACAGATTAAAAATGGCACCAGTATAGTTAAAACTCAGGAAACTCAACTAACTACGAAATTAAATTTACCTGAAAATTATTTTCAAATTGTTCAGGATGGAATGCGGGCAGTAGTGACTGAAGGTTCCGCGGTTTCCTTAAATAATTTAGGAATTTCTTTAGCTGGTAAAACTGGAACTCCTCAGGTTTCTGGTGGTCAGAAAATCAATGCCCTCTTTGTAGCCTATGCTCCTTATGAAGACCCCCAAATTGCTGTTCTCGTTCTTTTTGAAGGTCCTAAGGAAGGGTCTGCGGTTGCCATCCCAGTAGTAGGAAAAGTCTTAGATTGGTGGAATCAAAACCGCTACGCCAAAGGGTTATAGAAAAGACAAAAAGTTGACTTTTGGCCTAGGTTTTGTATAATGAGGCATAATAAATCTTGAGGAATATATATCTTTGTATATATTTTTTTATTGCTTTAATTAAATTTTATGGCACTGGAACCATATTACGTCACAGACGAAGCGTACAAAAAAATGAAGGTGGAGTATGAGGAACTGATCAAACATAAGCGTCCTGAATTAGCTAGAAGAATCCAAGAGGCCAAAGAGTTGGGTGATCTTTCTGAAAACTCTGAATATGAGGAAGCTCGCACTGCTCAATCTTTTTTGGAGGGCAGAATTGAAGAATTAAGTGACCTTATTAGAAGAGCTACTCCCATCAGAAATCATCGTTTGGACGTGATCACTGTCGGGGCGACTGTAGATGTCGAAGACCTGGTTAAGAAAGCCAAAAAAACTTTTATGATAGTCGGTATAGAGGAAGCGGATCCTTTGACTGGTAAAATTTCCAATATTTCTCCTTTAGGAAAAATTCTTTTGGGGAAGTGTGAAGGAGCTGTTGTCAGATTAAAAACTCCTAAGGGTGAAACTACTTATAAAATTCTTAAGATAAAGTAATACAAAAGCAGGGTTTATAGCCCTGTTTTTTGGTTGAGGAGCAGAAACATTTATGGTATACTCGGAGAAGCTTAAAGCTATAAGCGAAAAGCTTAAAAAAAGACCAGTGTTTTTATGTTATTTAAGTTTTGGGTTTTAATTTTTTAATTTATATTTGTATGCCTCTCGAGGATTTAAGACAGACCAGAATTGCTAAGGCAGCTGATTTAAGAAAGAATAATATTGACCCTTATCCAGCCGTTTCTCATAGACAGTTTGATTTATCTCAGGTAGTCAAGCAATTTGATGAGTTAGAAAAAACGGCTCAAATAATTATTACGGCGGGGAGAATCTTTTCTATTAGGCCTCATGGCAAGCTTGTTTTTATTGACTTAAAAGATGAAAAAGGAGAATTACAATTGCTTCTGAAGGCAGATGAAATAGGCGAGGAGAAGCTGAAATTTTGGTTAGAGCATTTGGACATAGGTGATTATGTAGAGATAGAGGGAACAGTTTTTGTGACTAAGGCTGGAGAAAAAACTATTCTAGCTAAAACCGTCACCCTCTTAACAAAGGCTATAAGACCATTACCCACCCAGTGGTATGGTTTAAAGGATATAGAGACACTTTTAAGAAAACGTTATCTTGATTTGATAATGAACAAAGAAACCAAAGAATTGTTTTATAAAAAAACTATTTTTTGGGATGCTATCAGAGAATTTCTTAAGAAATATAATTTTTTAGAAGTAGAAACCCCCGTGCTTGAAAGTATTCCTGGTGGTGCCGATGCGGAACCGTTTATTACTCATTACAATGCCTTGGATAAAGATTTTTACCTGAGAATTTCTTTGGAATTAGCCTTAAAAAGGTTAATCGTTGGAGGCTTCGAAAGAGTCTTTGAAATTGGTCGAGTATTTAGAAATGAAGGTATAGATGCGCAACATTTGCAAGATTATACGCAAATGGAATTCTATTGGTCCTATGCCGACTATAATAAGCTTATGACTTTTATAGAAGAAATGTATAAATTTGTCGTAGAAAGAGTCATGGGCAGTTTGGTAACCAAATATAATGGTGGAGACATTGATTGGTCTAAACCTTGGCCCAAAATAGATTACTATGAATTATTTAAAGAGAAGACAGGCTTAGATCTGAAAATTGCCACCGTTGAAGACTTATATAACAAAGCCAAAGAATTAAAACTTGACCCTACTCCTAATTTGGGTAAGGGGAGGTTGATGGATGTAATTTATAAAAAAGTTTGTAGACCAGCCCTTGTCCAACCTTGTTTTTTGGTAAATCATCCCATCGAAGTATCGCCTTTGGCCAAATCATTTTTTGAAGATCATAATCGTACCCAAAGATTTCAAGTGCTGGTGGCTGGCTCCGAATTGGGCAATGGTTTCTCAGAACTCAATGACCCCTTAGATCAAAAAGCTAGGTTTGAAGAACAAATGAAATTACGTGAAAGTGGAGATAAGGAGGCTCAAATGATAGACGAAGATTTCGTAGAGGCACTGGAATATGGAATGCCACCTACGGCAGGTTTTGGTTTGTCAGAAAGATTTTTTTCCTTTATTGTTGATAGGCCCGTAAGAGAAACAGTGTTTTTCCCTGCCACCAAAAACAATGAATAAGCTTTAAAAAGTTTTATTGACAGTATGCACCTCTAGTGGTTTAATGCAGTGGCATGCTTTTAAAGCTCTTTAACAACGACAACTGTGGCAAGTATTTGTACCTAAGTTTAGGTCTAAATATTTGTCACAGTTTTTAAACTAAATCAGACGTCAACTCAAGGAGGGATATCAATGTACAACGGAAATAGTCCGGTTTTAACCAAGGGGAAGCAGTTTTCTGGCTTAGTGGCTGGAATTTGTCTTCTGGCTCTTCTGATTATCACCATCATTGTCATTTTGACCTATAGTTGTGGCCGTTAGTTAGTTCGCCCCCCGAGGAGGTAAACATGTCTCCTATCTGTAAGTCAGATATAGGTAGAATACCAATCCTGAAACAAGAAGACGGAATGTCTGCAAATGATATTCTGTTTCTAGAAGATGCGGGTCTCATGGCATCTTTTGACAAAGGGATTCATGAGGAAATTCAGGAAGAGCGTTGGCATCTTCGCAAGCTAATGATCACTGTCTTTGTGGTAGCGCTTCTAATTGATTTGTGGCCGTTAGCGTTAAGGCCTATGATGATGTCCTTTTTTTCTTGGGCTGATGGCTGCGGTTATCTTTCTCTTTGGAGAACGAACGAATAGTACCTATGGGATTTGATTTCTCTGGGGACACTCTAAGCATTTAAGAGTGTCCTTTTTTATTTGTCTAAGAAGCATTTTTGCTATATAATAGGGCATATTGTAACTAAAAGAAATTCTATGTTAGATATAAAATACATTCACAATAACCAGGATTTGCTTAAGCAAAAACTTATTAACAAAGGTAGCGAATCGTCTCTGATAGATCAGGTGATTCAGGCAGATGATAACCGCAAAGAGTTAGTTACTCAAATAGATAATTTAAGGCATCAAAAATCTTTAATAGAAGAAAAATTAGCCCAGGGTCAAAAAGAACCGACTGATTTGGAATTTCTTAAAAATGCTAAAAATTCCTTAAAAGAGTTAGAAGAGAAATCTGCTGTGGCTGATGCTGAGTTTATAAAAATTATGAGGCTTATTCCTAACCCACCACTAGATACTGTACCAGTAGATCCTACTGGAAAAGAAATATTCGTTTTAAGGGAGGTAGGGGAAAAACCTAAATTTGATTTTAAGCCCCTTGACTATGTTAGTTTAAGTGAAAAGTTAGATTTGATTGATACTGAACGAGCGGCTAAAACTTCTGGTTCTCGTTTTGGTTTTATAAAGAACGAATTGGCTCTAATGGAATTTGCTCTTTTACAATTCGTTTTTCAAAAACTATCCCAAGAAGGTTTTATTCCTTTAGTAACTCCGGTCATGTTAAAGCCTAAGCTAATGGAAGGAATGGGTTATGTCGAAAGAGGCGGAGAAGAAATTTATTATTTGCCGAAAGATGATTTGTATTTAGTTGGCACAGCCGAACAGATGGTAGGTTCTATGCATAGCGACGAAATTCTAGATTATAATAAATTGCCCTTACGTTATGCTGCTTTTTCTTCGTGTTTTAGAAGGGAAGCAGGTTCTTATGGCAAAGATACTAAGGGAATTTTGAGAGTACATCAATTTGATAAGATAGAGATGTTTGTTTTTGCTAAACCGGAAGAGGCGGTTAAGGAGCATGAATTTCTTTTGCGAATGGAAGAAGAATTAATGCAAGCATTAAAACTTCCTTATAGGGTGTTGAATATTTGCAGCGGTGATTTGGGCGATCCAGCAGCGGCTAAATTTGATACCGAAGCCTGGCTGCCTGGCCAAAATAACGGAGAAGGAGAATACAGGGAGACCCATTCCACATCCAATTGCACTGACTTTCAATCGCGTCGTTTAAATATTCGTTATAGAGATCCCAAAGACCAAGAATTACATTTTGCTTATACTCTCAATGGGACAGCTTTTGCTATTGGCAGGGCGCTCATTGCTATTATAGAAAATTATCAAACAGCCGAAGGTAATATTAAAATTCCCGAGGCCTTGCAGCCTTATATGGGTGGTATAAAAGAAATTGTGCCTAAGGTTTAAGGTATGGTCAAGGTGACCGATAGAAAAAAGCGTTTACATAAGCAGAAGATTCTTAAGAAAATTAAGTTTTACGTTTTTTTGTTCTTGATATTGATTCTTTTGGGTGGAGTCGTGTGGGTTATCTTTTTTTCCCCTCTTTTTGAAATAAAGAAAATTAATTTATCTGGCGAAGACCCGGGTGACGCTACGGCTTTTACTAGCTTTTTAGATACTACTATAGAAAGTCGTAGTTGGTTGAACATGAAACCATTCTACACTGGCTTTTTGAGAGAGCTCTCCTATAATGATAAAAATAGTTTGTTCCAAAATTTTGGGGCACTAGAGAGTGGATTTAAAGAGAATTTTCCCGAGTATTCTGATAGTCAGATAAACTTCAATTGGTGGAACCAAACTCTTAGTCTTTCTGTGAGTAAGAGGGTGTTAGCCGCTTTGTGGTGCGATGAGAGTAAATGCGGTTTAGTCGACGAGAATGGTATCTATTTTAAAGACCTAACAATCAGTGACAAGCAAGCGCTTTTGCAAGATCCTGATTATGCGAATTATTTTTTGCTGGAAGGTCAATTCAAAGGAACCTCCCAGCCTGTTGTTATAGGCTCTTTAGTGGTTTCCCCCGAGACTATAAAGGACCTTAAGAATTGGTATGACAATTGTAAGGGCAATATTATTGGGTATCGGGAAATATTCTTGAGCGATAGTTCACTGGAATGTTTTTCAGCAATCACTACTCTTGGGATGCGGTTAACTTTTAATCCAGCTAGCAATGTTAGTGAGGTGTTACGGGCAATAAAGGAGCTGCAAACTCAAACTAAAAGTAATTCTAATTGGCAGGGACTCACTAGCATGAATTTTTGTTTTTATCCTAAAATTTATTACACTCCAGACGGTTTTTTTAATCATTAACCAAGTTGTGTTTAAACCGTTAATAAGGTATGATTTTTATATGTCTCCAATGCTAAATCCTCAATTAAATAACCTCTCAAAGGATATTTATTCGTTACCAGAAAAAGTTAGTTCTGCTTCTACTGAAATGCAATCCTTCAATCAGGAAGGTTTAAAATTCTCTCCTGAAGAAACAGCTTCCCGCGCTATAGCCGATGCTATTAACGACCTGCCAGGAAATCAGGAAAACATAGTCTTGGCTTCTCAAAAAACTTTATCTGCAGCTGAAAATCTTTCACCTATAGAATTTGACAATAGAGCAAAAAGATTAGAAGACATTTTCCAAGACATTAGGGAACAGACTGCTAATACGCCTGATAACATGTCCGTCTTTTATAATTTAGTTTATAAAGGTGCCCAAGAACTAAGACGTAATGGCGATTTTTATTCTCTAGACGCTTTACATGATGGTGCGGTGGAGATAGCTAAAGGTGAAAAAAAGTTGTTAAGTTAAAATCTACTTACATATCCTTCAAAGCATGAATATCCTTAATCTGTGTTTTCTTCTTTTTATA
>Ga0116171_10002281_pt1 | contig 18327 bp, 15 predicted proteins | sample AD_JPNHW2_MetaG_FD_89798 | JGI IMG/M metagenome (GOLD analysis project Ga0116171, IMG submission 89798) | Active sludge microbial communities of municipal wastewater-treating anaerobic digesters from Japan - AD_JPNHW2_MetaG | ecosystem: Engineered > Bioreactor > Anaerobic > Digestate | place... | reverse complement strand
GGTAGGTTTCAGGCAGTCTGGCAACTTTTTCGCTGACAATCTGCTGATTTAACTGTTGGATTTCGCGCTCGACCAGGGTTTCTTCTGGGGATGCCTGATGACTGTCGGCCCACCAGTTAAGCATGGTTTGCAGCAGACCTTCTTTGTCGCGCTTCTTTTTATCGGCAAGACTGATACAGGTGTTGGCAGCAATACGATAGATCCAGGTTTTTAGAGATGAACGGCCTTCAAATTTAGCAATAGCTCTGAACACCTTAACAAAGACCTCCTGGGCCGCGTCAGATGCCTCATTTTCGTCAGCGAAAAACCGGTAGCAGATGCGGTAGACACTTTTTTCGTGCGCTGCTACCAGACGGGCAAAAGCCCGCTGATCGCCACGCTGAATTTCTTCCAGCATATTGCTTTCAGAATCTTCTATTTTTTTAGACTCGTTGAACTGTTCCATGGTTCCAGAATTTTTTACCAGTGAAAAAATGGCATTTTTTTATAAACCCTGCTGATACGGCCGGGGTGAATGCCTACCTGGAATGTCTGTTCATGAGACTTGCGGCGACCATGCAAATCACCGCGTGAATAGAGGCGGACGGTGATAAAATAATAACCGTATGCCATTTCAATTTCCGGGAAATTAAAAATACGCCTGTCTTTTTCGCTGCTGACATTCTCTTCATCTTCATTCAAAGATGCGATTCGATGGTCACCAAGCCAAAGCTCAGCCCTTATTGCATGTTGAGCGACTCTTTTGGGGTTTTCGCCGCTGAAGGTTTCAATGGTAATCGACAACCGACCTTTGCCAGACACCGGGTCTGGAATAACCACCGGAGGCAACGGGATTGTATCACTGCCACGAAGAAATGCCGGGGTAAGCTCTGAAGATGTGGCAACAGTCTGTGCCTGAGCAGCAACCGGCATAAAAAATACCAGTAAGAGCATCAACAGCAGAGAACCAGAAAAACTCAGACGCCTCATGGGTGCTAAACTCCGCCCCCGGCGGTAACATTCATCTTGGAGGCGTCAGCCGGCCCTTTAATAAACAGTTCTTTGTACTCTATAAGATTGATTTCGACACGTTCTTTGATGCGTCGCCCAGATGAGTCAGCGACAATTTTTATTACCGGCCTGATAACCGACGATGGGTTATTTTTTAAAACCAGGGCAATTGAACCGTCATTGAGGTTTACGAGGCTTCCGGCGGGGTAAAGAGAGAACTTGCGGATGAAAGCACCGAGAATTGCCGGGTCAAAATGGCTGTCCATGCCGGCAGTCAAAATTTTCATCGCTTCGTAGGGAGTCATGGCAATTCGATATGGTCGGTCGGTTGTCAGGGCGTCGTACACATCGGCAACTGCACAAATTCTTGCAAAAGTGCTTATTTCAGTGCCCTTTAGCTTAGCCGGGTAACCCCCACCCTGAAATTTTTCGTGGTGTTGCAGAGCGACCATTCTAGCCCTTTCACTGACTCCCTTTGATTTTGCCAGGATTTCATAGCCGTAGGTCGGGTGGGCACGCATTTCAGCGAATTCCTGGTCGGTGAGTTTGCCGTCTTTGTTTAAAATGCTGAGTGGTATCTTGAGTTTGCCTATATCGTGAAGCATGCCGCCGGTGCCAAGATCTTCGAGATCGAATTTTGAAAGCCCCATGGCCTGCCCGATCATCAGCGATATGGTTGCCACATTGACATTATGGGTAAAAGTATAATCATCGAATGATTTAATATCCATAAGATTCATGATCGCATCTGGCTGTTGCAGGACTTCTTCGACCAGGGTATGCGATATTTCCTGGGTTTGCTTGACATCTATGCCATGCCCGGCCCTGACCTGATGAATAACGTCAGAAACCGCCTTAAAAGCCACCACCTGGGTCTTTTTGCTGATAACTACTTTTTCGCCGGTGGTAATGGTCTTCATTTCGGGGAATTTTTCGAAGAGAAGATCGAAATTGCGAGCAACACCGGCGACGCTCTCAACATCAGAAATATCGGTTATCTGAAAGTCATTAACGATGTATTCTTTGCCATCAGGAGTGCGCAGATAAAGGTCTTTTCTGATCATCAGAGCTTCGACATCATACTCGCAGACCAGGCCTTTAAAAATAAAGCGCGACGGCATCTGTTTATTGGCAATACGATCACCGGGTATCCAGATAAACTCTTTGCTTGAGCCTATGTAGCTATACCCCGTAAATATGGTGATATCAGTTAGTTTCTTTGTTTCAGCCATAAAACATGAACCACCTTTTCAGGTGGTTCATTATATCACGTATTGCGCTTAAAATAACAAAATCAATTTTTTATCTTTGCGACCAGGTCATCGCGGTAGTCTGCTGAGCGGTGTGCATCTTCAAAAAGAACGCGGTTGCGAACGAACGACATGGCCAGCGAAGCCTGTGGGATGCCCTTGAGCGAATCAAGAGCTGTGCTGTTACCGTTGCGCATGTCTGCAACTACCAGGGCAGCGGCACGCTGACTGATTTTTTCAAGTTGTTTGAGAGCTTCGTTGCGCATCGCAACATTTCTTTCGTTTCCGAAAAGATCTACGGTGTCTTTGATGGCCCTGAGACTTTCGTCAAGGCTGAGGGCGCTGACGATTTCTTCGCGGCCATCGGGGTTTACGAGGCCGTAGGTGCCGGCTTTGTCGATCAGGTACATGGCAGCCGGAACGTTTGCCTGGGTAAATTCAGGAATCTGACTGGCATTCGGAATAAAGGTGCTGCACAGTTCAAAGGTGAAGCAGAGAATCTTGCGGTCGCCGTAAGAATAGTCATCGCTGTCACCCATGGCCGGGTAGAGTTCAGCACTATTTTTGGGTTCATAGCCATTAAATTTGGCCATTTCACCGGCCATTTTAACAAAAATCTTTTCGTCTGGATTCGGGATGTTATAGCCGTAACCGAACGGGTAGAGAATCAATTCAGAATAGGTATGAAACGAAATGCTGGCCTGAAACTTTTCACGGATCATCAGGTCACGCAGTGCGGAGGATTCAGGTTCACTGAAAGCACCTGTGCCGTGGTAGGTATCGGAGGAACCGGAATTGCTGGCGCCTACGTTACCCCACTGATAACCATAGTTGCGGTTCAGATCGACGCCATAGGTGCCGTTACCGTTGTTGCGGCGGTTTTTGCGCCACATTTTGCTTTTTTCCATGCTGTAGACGACGCCATCGGGGTTAACCATAGGAACGATCCAGATTTCGCGTTCATCCACAAGTCTTTTGGTTTCTTCGTTGGTTGAATATTCTTCGAGGATTTTTTTGGCAACAGCCATTGGCACTTCAATTGAAGGCCATTCGCGGGCATGATGAGCGCCAACGAGCAATGCGGCGGGTTCGGGTTCGTTCAAGCCTGGATTATCGCTGATTTTGAGAGCAAAAATATCGCGGTTTTCGTTGCTTTTGCCGATTGATTCGACCCGGCAGATTTCGGGGTATTTTTCGGCCCATTCATTCAGCTTTTTCTGCATGGTGTCGTAAGTAAAATATGCAGTGTTCTTGGTCTGAGTTTTTTTAACCTTCGTAACATACTCATCAAGGTCACGAACCAGAACCTTTATGTAATTGCCTTTTTTGGCAAAAGCATCGATTTCGGTGCCATCAAGAACGATTTCAACAAAACCTTTGCCAACCCGCGGAATATCGTAACCCGCATTGGCAAGCTTGTTGATCTGGGAATTGCTTAAATCGCCAACATGCACCAGGCTTTTCGGGCCTGCGTAAGCGGCAGAAGCGACCATCAGGGAAATGCCACAAATCAAACCGGCAATACTACGCCTCATACTGTGATTCTCCTTGGACTGAGGAAAAAAATACTTTGAATACTGAATACTTAAAGACAATTCTAACCCTGACTCAAAGATGTGTCAAGGCTAAAAAAAGAAAAACACTGTGCACATCATGGGGCACAGTGTTTTTGGTTAAAAACTCAGGGAACGTTAGTTTTAATAAGCTTATCCGGGGAAACTTTTGGCCCCTTCAGAATGTTGGTGAACGAGGTTTCTTCGGGTTCAAACTTGCCACCTCTGGAGACTTCGTCAGCCGCACCCTGCCCTGCCTTTTTGGGCTTTTCGGGAGTGCTGCCACCGCCGCCTTTAGCCCCAACTTTTACAAGCAGAGCACGTTTGCGGTCTGCATCTTTTTCATTGGCGATGGCCTTCATGTCATTTTTATCTGGTATAAGAATGATGGTGCCGTTGAGAATGGTTCTAGGGTTGTCGATACCGTTGACTTCGAGAAGGATGGGGTACAGGGTCGGATCACCGTAATATTTGGCTGCGAGATCCCAGAGGGTGTCGTTTCCGGTGAATTTGTGGGTAGTACCCGCCGAAGCCGGCAAGCTCAGCAAACACAGAGCAAAGAGAACGGAAATTAAAGCAATTTTCTTCATGTGGTTCCTCCTGTGGCCTGGCGGGCCCGGTTCCAATATCTTTCTTCCTGACTTAGCATTTCCGGGAAAAATCGGGGGTACAAAACGGCGCGAAGTTCAACTTTGTTACCTTTGTCGTTCTGGGTACGCTTTTCTTGTTCGAGGTCGCTATCAACTACTATTTTAATGGTGATCAGGCGGTTGCTGTCTTCTTTTAATTCTTCAACTTTAAAATCTCTGACCTTGGTCATGTTGATCCAGCGCGTTTTGCCTCCCTCGACGCTGCGTTCGACACCGTTTTCTTTGAACAGGTAGGTCACCTTGCGTCGTTCACCCTCATCATTAAAATAAAAAATCAGTCGTTCGCCTTCGATGACGGGTGTTTCTTCTTCTGATTGCGGAATTACGGCCAACCTGATATCTGCCTTGAGGCGTTCAAGAATCAAACTGGCAGCCCTGAGATTGGTTAATTTGGTCTGGCTTTTAAAAAATTGCGAAAAAGTGCCGGTCATCAGGCGATAGGCAACGGTTGAGACCATTGATATAATGGCAGCCATCGCCATGACCTCGATTAAAGTAAATGCTCTGCGCTTCATTTATTCAACCACCATTGAAAAAAGTGCCACGTCATCACTACCACCACCAGTTGTGCGTGGAAAGGTAACTTTAACGTTGACCAGATAAGTCGGTACCGACCGACGTTTATGAATCAGATCGCTCAACCAGCCAATAACCCCAAGAATACCACGGGTATCGCCACCTTTGAAGCGGCTCAATTCGAGACTACGAGCAAAGGGCTCAATCACCGCAGGAGGTGCTTTGAGCCCGGCTTTATCAAAAAAAGCTTTAATTTCACTATCGTTTTTAAGAGTAATTTTATCTGAACTGCCCCCAGCCTGTTCGATCTGATAAAATCTTAAATCTCTGACGAAGTTTATCAGATCAGATGCGTAATTGGTGCCCGTAACCTCATAAACATTATTCACGGTACCCTGACTGCCGAATCTGAAGAGGTTATAGACTGGCAGAAAAGCAAAACTGAGAAAAATAAGGGCAATCATTACTTCGACAAGGGAAAAAGCATGGCGACGCATCATAATCACTGCCCCTGACCAAGTGGCTTGTCAACAAAAGGATTGGTAATATGTTCAACCCCACTTGCCGGTTCGTCGACCTGAATTGTGGCGGTCGAAGATGCTGCTGTTTCTGAGGTGGGTTCAGATATGGTATTAACCGGAACATCAATTTTTTGAGTGCCTGATGTTGCGTCTGATAAAGGGCTTTCTGCGGCAGTGGAGGCAATAACAGCAGAATCACAAGGGCAAGCGACTAAATCAATGGCTGTTGAAGCAACAGAGATGGGGGCTTCAGGTTTAACGGCCGTAAAGTTACGGAAATTAACTGAACCGGCCTGTAGTGAAACAGGCTCTGAATTGACCATCACCTTGAATTCTGTGCCTTTAACGAGGTCAAGCTCAATCTGTGCTTCAGTAAAGTGAACCATGCCCCGATCATCAAGAGATACCACCGCATTACCCTGCATAGTAAATTCTGAAGGGTTTTCGAGGGATAAAAACAAAAAGTTGCCTTGCAGGGTTTGTTTTTCGAAAGATTGGAGCGTAAAAACCTGGCTGGGGGTGACAACCACGCTATTAACAGTCGAATTTTCATTTAGGGCATGGTAAGAAACCGAATTCAGGGTACCCTGATAGCGAGAACTGCTGGGCATCATTAAAACAAGGGCAAGAAACAAGATCGCCAGCCCGAGAGCAGGCCACAGCAGGCGGTCAAAGAAAGATTTTCTTTCGACTTCAGGGGCAACCGTTACCGGAGCTTTGCGAATCTGGTTCATTACCTTGTCGCTAACCCTGTGACGGGCAAACATTTCGTCAAAGCCGGCTTTTATGAGAGCGCTGTCTTCAGAGGCAGCTTTTAATTCAGCAGCGCAAACTTTGCACTCGTTCAGATGTGCACTGACCACAGCGAGCTCTTCAGCGTCAAGCTCACCGTCAGCGTATGACATCAGAACTTCATTGTCAGGGCATTTCATCATAAGTTTCTCTTTTCTCCCGGAGGAGGCCCCTGGCCTTGAAAATTCTGTTCTTCACTGTTTGCAGCGGCAGAGTCAGAATTTCAGATATCTCCTGGTAGGAGAGTTCGTTAATAACCCTTAACAGAAACGGAGTACGCAGATCTTCGGGTAATTCCTGGATCATGTGGACAATCTGTCGAAAACGTTCACGCCTGATGATTATCTCAGGTGGGTGAGCCCGGTTTTCTTTGCTGCTGTCAGCGATTAGAACATCGGTCACCAGATCGGTAGATGCAATATTACGCCCAGCTTTCTTTCGCGAATCGATAAGCAGATTTCGAGAAATGGTTACCAGCCAGCCGGCGAATTTTCTTTCACAGTCGTAGGAGGCAAGATGCCGGAAAGCTTTAACGAAAGTATCCTGGACAATGTCTTCTACCTCCTGTAGGTCGTTGATTCGCGAGAGCAGATAACTGAATATAAGCTTTTCGTAACGCTCAACCAGTTGCGCAAACACTTCAATGTCACCGGCAAGCACATGCTTAACCAGTTCTGCATCTGTATGTTCCTGCTTGTTCATCAAATACTACCGGCTTCTTTGCAAAAAGTTTTAATCTTCTGTAATTATTTCTATATCACGCGGACCCATGGCCAATCCGTAATAATCAGAGGTCGAGAAATCTTTGCCGCCCGCAATTTCTGCGGGTTCAAAACCCCACTCAACGATACAGCCCTGCTTAACGAGGTCTTCAATATTATCGCTGCTGATACCCCCGATTATATGCATTGGCTTGTTGATGGTGATTTTGCCATCACCGCCCGGGCCCATGCTGATAAAAAAGCCGTGCATTTGAGGGAGCGGCCCCGCCCCAGGGTTGCCATTCGAAAGAGTTATGCCTCTTGATGCAATCAGGGTAAGATACCCGAAGGCATCGGCATTGTCAGGAGCACCCGACAAATAAGGGTTGATAATTGGTGCCTGTACATCGATTTTGCCGGTACAGATAATAATGCCACCTTTGGCGACTTCTAGAGGCTCGTCGATAACGAGGTCGCCGTCAAAGCAAATAATCTGGTTGAGATAAAGCAATTTTTTGCCTTTTTCTTCGATCATGAAATGATTCTGAAAAAAGTCGATCTTGCTCAACATGGTTTCTTTGTCTTTTATGCCAGGGAGCATGAAACTTACCCGGTCTTTGAGATACTTCTCGTCGGGGATGATATTGCGAAGTTTGCCGTTATAATGAATTTCGGCGTCGTTCTTGAATTCATAATCATCTTTGCAGATTGCTTCAGGGCCGGCATCAATATAACCATTTTTAGGAACGACGTCTGCCCAGGGTCTATCAGGGCCGCCCGGGTCGCAGATATTATGCAGAGCCGAAATGTAGGGTTCCCAGTCGCGTATTTCGGGGTCGAGGCCACAGAGAGGCGGAACCCGGTCGCTCAGACCGAGTTGATACTCAGTGGCCTTAATTTTGTCGGTAAAGGCCGAGCTGTAGCTCTGAATAAATTCTTCATCGGCATTGGTGCCAGAAATATCTTTGTACCATTCATAAACTTCTTCGCTGATGAATTCTTTGACTGCATCATCACTGGTAAAGGCCCGCAAAGGATAAACCCGGGCCGACTCACTGAAATAGAAAGCAAATGTTCGGGCAAAGCGCCTTTTGATCTTGCCAAAAACCAGAGTGGGAGTGCATAGGGCTGGTGTGCCAAACAGATGCATGGAATTACCCCGGTTGATATCTTCATTGATTCGAATTTTGTACATCTCAATGGCTTTTTTAAAAAGGTAATTATTGCGGAATGGGATTTCCCAGAGGCCTTTGTAGTAACCATAATCAACGAACGCCAGCATTACCCGGCTGGCATCTTCAGAAATCTTGTTTTTGGGGATTTGCTGGTTCATCCAGGCAGACCAGTCTTTGAGAATGAGCCAGCCAGCCGAACTAGAATTAAAATAGAAATGAAAATACTCACCAAAAGAGTTTTCGAGCATGTCATCATGACTGCCCGTCAAAACATTAAGAATCAGATTGCCTTCATCACCCTTTGAGTCTTTCTGTTGGCCACGACCACCAAGATAAATCCAGCCGTTCTTAATAAAAGACGGAGAACCAGTTTTTACGATATTGTCGGCGCGATTAAAACGAAAATCAAAGCCTTCCTGTCCGTCCTTTTTTTTGCGCACCAGGCGGTTCAGACATACCATTGGCCGGGTTGAACCGTTGAGTTTCCCGTCATCCTTGATGAAAGTCTGGTTGGCCAGAGCTTTATCGATAGTCGCACCGCGATGCGAAAAAATGGTAAAGCGGTAGAACGGCGGCGCAAGCAGGCGGGTCAGCATAAATTCCTTGCGGATGCGGCAGATTTTTGAAATACCCATGTGGTTAACGGTTACGGTAAATTCAATGTGCCCCTTGCGCTCATAAGGGCTGTTAGCAAGGCCAGCAATCGGAGCCTTGAAGGGGTATGCCTTGCCAAGGTCAGCAATATAGGTCACCGTGAAGTCGATTTCGCCGCGGTCGCCCCACTCACTTTTAAAACGGGTGAATACTTCTTTGGTTACATCAAGGTTTTTGATAACTTTAGTATAGTCAACGCTCTCTTGTGCGCCAGTTTTGTTTGAAAAAGCTGATTGAATGATCTTTAACCCAAAGTCTTGTTCGCGGGTTTCGAAATCTTTCTGAAGCTTGCGCACTGAGAGGCGCCCGATGGCCGAAGCAATCTGAAAAAGGCGTTCATTAACCGAAACACGGTTGGTGACGGCAGCTTCATGTTTAACCCGGTTGACAAGCGAAATGAAAATGATCATTGAAAAAATCAGAACACCACAGACGATCACAATCAGCATACCACGCCGGGATCTGGTGATATTACTGTTCATGCCTGCCCGACCTTGTTTGCCATCTTTAACAACTGCGTTGCCTTTTCGTCGCCGGGAGTTATTTCAAGAATGCGTTGCAGAAAGTTTTTGCTGCGTTCCTGAGCGCCGGTTTCAGTGGCGCATATGGCTGCCTGCAGCAGCACTTGCCTGTTGTAAGGAAAAAATTCAAGGGCGCTTTCATACCAGCGACCGGCTTCTTCAATCTGGCCTGCTTTTTGCAACAAGGTACCGTAGACAACCATCGCGGTTGCCCGGTCGCGACTGGCCGGAAAACCGTCAATGAGATCGTGCAGTACCCTGAGCGCAGTTTCGCTTTCGTTCAACTGTATCAGGCATTGGGCTTTTTCGAGGGTGGCATTTGTATCGCCCGGATCGATTGCCAGGGCACGGTCATACATCTTGACGGCCATGGCAAAGTCGCCTTTCAGGCGGTAAGCATCAGCCATGTCGTTCTGGGCATTATTGTCATCAGGGTCAAGGCGCAAAGCCTCTTTGTAAAGTTCAATGGCGCTCTCATACTCGCCCTTGTCAAAATAAGCATCAGCCAGCCAGTTGGCCAGAAGGCCGCAATCAGGGCTTAATTCCCTGGCTTTTTGGAGATGAAAAAAAGATTTTTCGAGTTCGCCAGTCTGGGCGAGGGAAATACCAAGGCCGGCATGGCCTTCGGCGCAGGCTTCATCGCCGGCAATTCCACGCCTGAAATGATGAACAGCACCCACCAGGTCGCCGTTCTCATAAAGGGCAATACCCAGAGCCACCTCTGCCGCCACCTTATTTTCACCCTTTTTAAGGCATCGGGAGGCTTTTCTGATGATGTCTTCGCTTGTTAGTCCCATGGTTGGTATTATAGCAGCAAAATTTTAACCTGACAGCAGATATTTTACTTCATTCCAGGCAAAAAGTTTAATATTTTAAACGAATCCCGCGATTGTTGAATCCTGTATAAACAAAGTTCAGTCAGTACAACGGCCATGGCTTGCTTTTTGAGCTGCCGTTGTATCTTTGCAGATTGGACAGAAAAAGGATGAGGTGATAAGATTGCAAAACTTAAATGCGGGAGTTCTCAACCGATGAAACGATTTTATGCAGTAGTTTGCATTTTGGCACTGACCGGCATGGTTACCCTTTGTGGTTGTGGCGGTGGTGGAAGCGGCGACAGTGGCGGCGGAAGCGCTCTCAACTCTGGTATCTGTGCCGGTTTTAAATATCAGGGTTCAGAAAAGAAAAATATTATTTTTGCCAGGGTAAACCGTTCAGGCGTAACTGGTTATATCGAGAATGCCAATGGTGCAAAAGTGTCTGGTAATCTGGTTTCGAACAGCCAGGCAAATACAAGTGAAATTATGATGGAAACGAGCACCATTGGCACCTATAAACTGGTTTACTTTGACAATTCCGAGCGTTTTGAAATTACCCGTGACCTCTCCTGGACAACTATCCCGGATTTTTCAACTGTGCCATCGCCCCCGGTCTGGACAAGCAGTTCCATGCTGACCGTCAATTATTCATCGGTTAATGCCGGCAATGCCAGTTATTATCTCAGACTATTTTACTCATATTCGCCCGATACCATGTATCAGCAGACTTCATCAAGCCCGGGTGGCGGAGTTATCTCTATGAATATCAATGCTGATGGAGCTTTTATACCTGTATTGGTCGCTGATGTTATCGAGAACGACCAGTTGACAGGCACGGTGCGCTATTTTTTCGACGAGGTAGTTCGCTAAGAACTTTTGCCATGACAGATATAATAATTTTTGCATAATTCAGCAGTTTATCCGCCGTGCTACCTGATGTTTTATGGCTGCAAAGAAGGTTCCAGTGCGGGGGTAGTCCAATACCAGGCATAGCGAAGTTCGTCGTTGTAAGGGTATGCAGCCGAAATTTTGCCTGAAGACGCGGCGATTTCAAAGCCGGCCGGCAGAATTACTTCTTCAAGGCTTCGTTTTCCGTGGCGAAGAATTGCTTTGCCCCTGATGACGCAAATACGCGAGAGCAGCGAATTGACCTTGATAACAGCAATACAGTTACTGAGACGCATATTTGTGTGTGGAGTTTCTATCAGGATTGAATCTGATGCAACCTTAACCCCGACAATACCTTTGCGAACAACAAAAGTACTGCTGAAAATAGCATTCAGAGACGAATCTTCGCGCAATCTGAATTCTGTATCTTTTGTGGGTTTGACAAAAACAACTCCATCATTGCCGGTTAAAATGCTGGTCGAGACCGGAAAGACGCCGGTGCCTGATAAAAGCGAGAAAAGCTCCCCGGAACCGGTCTTCTGATAAACCTGCCCTTGAAGAACATCAACAGCGAGACTTATCTGCCCGGGCTGGTTTTGAGAGAAAACCGGGCAGAAATAACCCGGCAAAAGCAGCAACAGACAGGCAATGACCCGGTTCATGTTAAAAAACAGGGGCAAAAATATGCAGCATTTTATTAGCGGCATCAGAAACAGCAATTCGCCCGTCACGCCTGATGGAAACCCCCGTCGGCAGCCATGGCTGGGGGGCAGAAGGCGCTTTAATGGTGGCGAGAACGCTGCCGTTTCGTGCGAATCTCAGCAACTGAAACTTGACCGGATCGCAGACCCAGATGCCGCCCCATGGGTCAAGGTCGAAACCGGTGGCTTCGACGCAGCCTGATTGAAAAGTGGCGTCAAAACTGCCCATAGGGCTGAATTTCTTGACCAGACCGTTGCTTTCGAGAATGAACAAAGATTCGGCATCGGCTCTGATGCTAACCGGGGCGAGAATCGGGGCAGCGGCTGTAGAGCCAAAGCTTCCGAGAAAAGTTCCCTGGTCGTTGAAGCAGAGAATTCTGGCCTGATTGCGATCTGCTATCCACATTTCATTTTTTCGGAATGAAATGCCGCCGGGCAGGTCAATGCTGCCGCCAATGGTTGGGTCACCGGTGATTAACGATTTGAAAGTGCCATCTTCGGCAAAAATATGAATACAGCGTTTTGTTGAATCAGCGAGGTAGAGCAGCTGATTTTTTATAGCCAGTGACACCGGAAGCCCGAAAGTACCGGGTTCTTCGCCCTTCTGGCCAAAATTTCTGACAAGAGTTCCGTTACGGTTAAATCTGGAAACCTGCCGCAACTGGCTGTCTAATACCCACACTCCACCATTTTCTCCCCAGGCAACCGCCTGGGGCCAGGCGGTAAGTTTGTTTTTTTCGGAAGTGAGAACCGAGAAGCTTTTTTCGAGTGTAAAAGTTGCCGAGGCTGGGAGTGTCGCAAGAACTGCTATTTCTTCAGTTTCGGGTTCGCCAAGTTCCAGGGTTTCATTGCCGGCGGCCGGTGTATCGCTAAAATCGTCTGTATCTGCGGGTGATGCGGTGGAACTGGCAGCAGAGCCATTGACGGGTGGCGCAGCTGTTTCAGTTTCATCAGCTTCGATTACGGGTTTAAAGAAGGCTTTTCGCACCTGAACCATTTCCTGATTACCATCTACGAGGGCTTTAACTTCGATTCCGCAGGCCTGGTCATCAAGAATGGCGACCGGAATGGTCAGTTCAATCTCGTAAGGCTGGGCCCGATAGCTTATGCGATCGATCGAGCCAATGGGTTGCAGATTTTCATCAAGATTGAGTGAAGCAATCTGCTCATCGCCTTTTTTTATGATCAGCAGGCTGTTTTTTAACTGGGAAACCTGGGATTCGGGGTCAGACATCAGGTCGATGCTCTGGTGCCAGAAAATCCTGGCTTTGACATCAGAACCTGCCATAGAAAAATCAACTTGCAGTTCCGGAAAAGCAGCAACTTTAAAGATGGTTCTTCTGGTTAAGGTTTCATCAAAAACCACAAGATTATAGATGGCGCCGGGTATGACTTTTTCGGGAATAAAAGCGAGAACATCAGGTTCAGGGCTGAATCGCCTGCCTTTAATGGTAAATTCACGGCCATCGACAGTTTTAAGAAAAACCTGGATCATGGCCTGCAATTTATCGGCAGCAATAAAATTCACGTCTTCGTGGGCAAACTTGAAACCTTTAAAAGGGTTCAGGTAGTAACCATTGGCCGGCGACAAAAGTACTGGTTGCGGCCCGGCTATTGACGCAGAAGCTACTGCAGTCAAAGAAGCGGTATTGGCGATCAGATTTGTGGTTTGAATCGGGGTTGAACCCTGAAGAACAGTAGAAGAAGACAGCATCGGAGAAAGTTCAACCGCTGTGGCAACAGTTGCGGATGCTTGAACAACTGGAGTAACTGAGGGAACCGGCGCAACCGGCACCAGGCTTGCCGATGCTACCTGCGGGGGAGTTGTCGGCAGCGGAACCACGCCGGTCTGAGTGGAAACAGCAGGGGTCGGTGCTACGACTGTTATTGGCTGGGTTGAAGACGCCGCGCTTTCATAAACTTTAAGAACGAAACGCATTTCGCCGGGCTCTGTGGTGGCTGGCACCAATGTGATTTCATAAATACCGGTTTCGGGAACGATAAGGTTTTGAATGCCATCAGGTTTTTCGATGAATATTGTTTCGTCAGAGGTTAGTTTAATGCGCGGGATGCGGATACGGGTCGAGACTGCCCCACCCTGCTCTTCAATGGCGAAACTGATCTGAAAGCCTTTTTTCAGCAGCATGTAATTGGTTATCCGGGCGTCAGCGGAGCGATCAGCGGGAAAAACGCCGCGATAATCAAAAAGACGTTCAGCAAACATCACCTGAACTGACATTGTGAAAAAAAACAAACAGATCAGCAGCTTTTTCATCTTGTGCCTCCAGCACTATCCCTGGCTCTTATTTCAACCAGATTGAATCTGGATAAAGTTTTGCCAGCAGGTTCCAGACATTCTGGGCTTCAGCGAAAGCCATGTGGCGGTTATAGACATCAGAGATCACAGCCAGGCCGTGTTCGGCTTTAAACATTCTTGGTTGCCCCGAGATTGCTTCGATCAAGAGATCAGTGCCAAGGTCTGGAAATTTTTCGACCGCGGCCAACCCTGCGATAAACAGGCGTTCTTTTGTCTTTATTGGCAGGTAGAGTGGCATAAGCACATCTTCAATCATTTTGCAGACCGGCGCCGACAGAGTTGGTTTGACCTGCTGATAGATTACCCATGCTTTTTCTTTTTTGCCAACCGCGATCTGATAGAGCAGATCAACAGGCATATCGCGCCAACCGGTAATGGTGAAGCCGGCTATTTTGGTGTAGCGGCCCAATACCATATTGCTGATTGCCAGCATAAATTCGAGGTGTTCGCGGGTGACTACCGGCAGATGACCGTTGTCGTAGGGCAACAGGTCGTCGCGGCCAAGCAGGTCCAGCAAGGCTCGGTTGCCGGCTTCGGTGATGATAGCGGCGGGTGTAAGGCTGTTAACTGCGGTTTCCATTTCTGCCCATACAGACAATTCTGGAATGCTGTTAAGTTTTACGATGGCCTTGCCGGCGGCTTCGGTGTCTTTGAATTCATATTCTTGCAGATAGCGAAGATCAACGAGCGCCCGGTACATTTCTTCGGGCCTTGCTTCAGGGAAACTGCTGATGAATTTTTCGAGTTTCAACAGGCGAAGCTGCGGTGAACTGGCATGTTTAACGACCCGTTCAAGACCGCACCATTCGGTTTCGATGGAGTTATAACCATGCCCCTGATCGTCTTTTATGGCTATAAGGCTCAAAGATGCTTCGGGGGCTCGTTTGGCAAACCAGGCACGATCAACTGCGTCTTCAAGAACGGATATTGCCTGGTCACCGGTAATTTTACCTGTGTTAACACGGTTCATTACACCTTCGACCAGACGATTGCCTGAATGAAAGCGTTTGAGGTCGCGTCGCAACTGTTTTGAGGGTCTTGAAATTCTCTGACCTTCAATAAAGCGTTCGGCGGTTCGGTGTTTGCCTGCGCTGAGCTGACCGGTTAAAATCTGCGACTGTTCAGGGTAAGAAAGCCTGCCAAGCTGGGATGCTGCCTGCAATGATTTCTCTGCTGAGGCTTGATCCTGGACAGCCCAGGCAGCCATGGCCCGATAGAGATGCACTTTGCGGATATTTTTGCCTTTTGGAAAAACTTTGATATAAGTATCTGCTGCTGAAGCAACTTCATCGATAAGTTCAGGACTGTAACAGCTGATGGCCATGAAAAAGCCCTGTTCTCTGACGCGGTCAACGTATTCGGCGGTTGTCCAGCTTATTGATTCAGCAAAAGCTTCCTGCAACAAAGCCTGGGCTTTCGGGGCGTCGATTTCCCAAAGTTGGCCTGCTTTGGCGATTTTTTTCTGAATGGCGGCAGGACCGGGTGCAGCCAGAAGATAACCACCAGAGACAAGCATGGCCAGGCAGAGCAAAATTCGCAGATACTTCATAACAATTCCTCCACTCAGATTCAATCAGTTTTTGGATTATTCGGATTGCCCTGGCGGGGTTCATTACCAGGCTTTCGGCTTTTCCAGCGACGTCGGCGGTTGCCCTGCCCACCGCCTTCGTTTTCGCGGCGTGGCTGTTCGGGGCGGTTTTTGTCGGGGTTGCTATTCTGGCCGGCGTCAGGCTGAGCCTGAACCGGTGACTTTGCCTGCCCGTTATTGTCTTCGGTTTGAACAGCTGGATTATCGGTTCTAGCAGGTCTTTCGGGTCTATCAGGTCGGTCAGGCCTTGCCGGTTTATCAGGTCTGGGCGGGCGATCATGGCGTTCGGGTCTTGGTGGTCGCGGCCCTCTTTCGCCTTTAGGTTGTCGGTCTGGGCGTGGCGACTGGTTGCGCGGCTGGCGGTCATCCTGGCGCGGGAACCTTTTTTGTTTAAGGTCGCTGGTTTTAAATTCAAGGCCGGCAATAACTTTTTCGATGGCGTCAAGAAAGTCATCGCGTCCATTGCAGGTCTGGGCTGAGAAGAATAACGAAAATACGCCTTTGATATCCTGTTGAATGGTGCTGCGCATTTTCAGGGCCTGTTGATTGCTGAGTTTATCGGCTTTGGTGAGAACTGCAAAGTGGTTAAATTTTTGTTCTCTGACCCATTCATGCATCTGAATATCGAGGGGTGACGGACGATGCCTGATATCAAGTATCTGAATGACGCCTTTCAGATTTTTGCATTCAGCAAAGAACTCATTCATCATGGCCTGAATTCTGGCCTTAGTGACTTTTGAGGCTTTTGCATAGCCATAACCGGGCAAATCGACGATATAGAATGCGTCATTAATGCAATAAAAGTTTATGGTCAGTGTTTTACCAGGCAGGGAGCTGGTTCGCGCGAGTTCGCGGCGGCCGGTAATCGCGTTGATCAGTGAGGATTTGCCGACGTTGCTGCGCCCAACCAGCGCTATTACAGGCAGGTCGTCGGCAGGGAGCCCTTCTTTGCTGGTAATACAGGCGCTGAATGTTGCAGCAGTAATCTTAATTGTCATTTTTTGCTCCGGCCCGTTTACCGGACTTCTTTTTGGCTTCGGTTCCGAGGGCGCGTTTGCTGAAAACCAGAGGCGTTTTCTTTGGCTTACCATTCAACGCAAGTTTTAAGACTTCTGATGCCAGGGAAACCTTATGGATTACGAGATTCTTAAGAATCTGTGGTGGTATTTCTTCGAGTTCTTTTTCGTTATCACTTGAAAGAATAATGTTGGTAATATTCTGGCGATGGGCGGCAAGAAGTTTTTCTTTGATGCCCCCGACGGGCAAAACTTTGCCGCGCAGGGTAATTTCGCCGGTCATGGCAAAGTCATTACGAACCGGAACTTCATTCAGGGCAGAATAAATGGCTGTGGCAATGGCGATCCCTGCTGATGGGCCGTCTTTGGGCACGGCTCCTTCGGGAAAATGGATGTGCAGGTCGATTGATTCATAATCGATCGGCCGCATATTGATTTCGTCAGCGTGGCTGCGCAAATATGAAAGACTGGCGTGAGCTGATTCTTTCATAACATCGCCGAGTGAGCCGGTCAGAATAATCTTGCCGCGCCCTGGCATGACTACAACTTCGATTGGCAGAGTGGTTCCGCCGACTTCGGTCCAGGCAAGGCCGTTCACCAGGCCGATATCGTCTTTGCCTTCGCGCTTGTCGTTATGATATTTGGGGATTCCGAGATACTTTTCGACGCTGGTATCGATGACATTCAGGGCAAATTTCTCTTTGCCGTCGCCGGCAATGGTTGAGAGCTTGCCAAGAACGATATCGCGGGCAATTTTGCGGCAAATTGAAGCGAGTTCACGTTCAAGATTGCGAACGCCGGCTTCCCGGGTGAACTTTCTGATGACATCGGTGACGGCGGACTCATCGATAGTGATTTTATGTTTGTTAATGCCGTTGGCATCAATTTGTTTGGGTATCAGATATTTTTTAGCAATCTGTACCTTTTCTTCTTCGGTGTAGCCGGGGAGATAAACAACTTCGAGGCGGTCGCGCAACGGCCCGGGAATAGTATGAGGCACGTTGGCTGTGGTTAGAAACAGAACTTTTGAAAGATCATAAGGAGTCGAGATATAATGATCGGAAAAAGCATGATTCTGTTCGGGATCAAGCGCTTCTAGAAGCGCAGAGCTTGGGTCGCCCCTGAAATCCATGCCCATCTTGTCGATTTCGTCAAGAAGAATAACCGGGTTTCGTGAACCGGTATCACGCAAGGCCTGAATGATTCGACCTGGCATTGCGCCGATATAGGTACGGCGATGGCCGCGAATTTCGGCTTCATCACGCATGCCCCCGAGAGAAATGCGGGCAAACTTGCGATTCAGTGCCCTGGCAATTGATTTGCCCAGTGATGTTTTGCCGACGCCTGGAGGGCCGATCAGGCAAAGAATCGGGCCTTTGATTGATTTTTTCAGATGGCAGACGGCAAGGTATTCAAGAATTCTTTCTTTAATCTTCTTCAGACCGAAATGGTCTTCGTCAAGGATTTCCTGGCAGCGTACAAGGTCGATGCGGTCACGGGTCTGCTTTTTCCATGGCAATGCCACAAGCCAGTCAATATAATTGCGCGAAACCGTTGCTTCTGCTGACCCTGGGGGCATTTTGGTAAGTTTGGCAAGTTCTTTATCGGCTTTTTCACGGGCTTCTTCGGGCATGCCGGCTTTGGCGATCGCGGCTTTCAGTTCTTCGACTTCTTCG
>Ga0116171_10002280_pt1 | contig 18341 bp, 8 predicted proteins | sample AD_JPNHW2_MetaG_FD_89798 | JGI IMG/M metagenome (GOLD analysis project Ga0116171, IMG submission 89798) | Active sludge microbial communities of municipal wastewater-treating anaerobic digesters from Japan - AD_JPNHW2_MetaG | ecosystem: Engineered > Bioreactor > Anaerobic > Digestate | place... | reverse complement strand
TGCGGCAGGGCCGGGACCAGGGCCGCTACTGCGACGGTCAGCAGGATGAATAGTCGTCTCATGGCAAGCTAGCTTATCCAAACCAGGACCACCATGGGGCGTCGGGTTCGACCCATACAAGGTCAACTCGTTACAGGCGGAGAGTCCTCAACCCGGCCACACCGGCCGGGATGGCTACTTCAGATGCCGGGCCAGGAATTGGAATGTGCCGACCCCATGAATCTCGTGAGGCCCGTCGAAGTACTCGAGTTCAGTCTTTCCGGGAATACCCAATGTCGTGTATATCCTCCTCACCGGTGCGTACTCAAACGCCACCCATTCATCTATCCCGACGCCATCCCTATGGCCTCTCTCGACCATAAATGGCCTCGGCAGCATCAAACTGGCCAGTTCCGAATAGTTGAAGGTGTTACCGAGATTCCACTCCTGCATCTCCCACTCGCCGGTGAAGACATAGCTGAACGGCACGTCGTTCGCAGTTACCTTCGGGATCCAGTCATTGAAATCGCCCGAGCAGATCGAGAGGGCGTATCGCTTCAGGATCGGGGGGACGCGAACAGCGGTCTTGCCGCCGTAGGACAGTCCATAGAATCCTATTCGGTTGCTGTCCACATAGGACTGGGTGGCGAGCCAATCCAGCAACCGGTCGTGCTGGCTCAGGATGAACGAGAACAGTGAGAGCTTGATGCTGTTTGCCTTGCGCTGCAGCAACCGGAAACGGTCGCCGCCGAGATAAGGGTTCTGCGGAGAGAACGTGATGTAGCCCTGTTCAGCGAGCCGGGCGGCGAAGCGGTGGTACGGCCCTTTCCCGTCTGGAGGGTCCACCAGATCAGAAGGTCGACCTTCCAGTCCGTGCTGGCACACAACGACGGGCCGTCGCTCGCCGGGCTTGAGGTTGTTGGGGATCAGCAGGATACCATAGGCGTAAACATCGGGGTAGACAGGGATCTGCACTTCCCATTCGACGAATTGCGGAGTCTCACTCCGCATCCGCGTCAACGCCCGCACCGGCCCGTTGGCGGGGGGCAGTTTGCCGATCACTTCGCCCCAGAGATAATTCCTGTACCATTCACTGGTCTGTTCCCAACGAGGGATCGAACTCGAGTCAGCTTTCGACCAGAAGCGTTGCCGCTCCGTATGGGACCTGCGGACAATGGCTTGTGAGAATTCGACGAGCTGGTTGAATTGCCGCTGAAACCGTGACTCTCCATCTCGTTTCTGGATCACTGAAACCGCGCCCGCAGAAGTGGCGAAGCCTGCCTGGATGCCGAGCGCACCGGCGAAAGCGCTCATCGCTTCCCGTGAGGCGGGCGGGCCGTCGCCATTGCCCGAAGCTATCAGTGTGGCCGCCCCCTTCGGGAACGCCGCCGCGGCACGCTCAAACTCCGCTTGAACTTCAGCCAGGGCTGGCGTATGGATCGCTCCCGGCGCCGCGCCCCGGCGGTCCGAACGTGGCGGCGGAGGCCCATCGATCCGAGGCTGCTGTGACGCTTCGACAATCAGCCGCCGCGGCGCAACCAAGCGTGCCACACCGGCATCGCCGAACCGGCCGACGAGGTTCCAGACGTTTCTGTAGATTGGTTCGGCCCACAGCGCTTCACGTGGTCCGAAATATCCGCTCACCAGGGCTGCGCCAATTCGTTCATCCGCGGCAGCACTGTAGAAGGCAAGCAGCCCACCTTCCCCATATCCGGCTACACCGATGGGAACGGACGGGAAGGCCCGCGCGAACCAGTCCACGTACGAGAGGACCTTCTGGACTTCGTAGCCGATGACGTGCCGTCCCATCTCGAAACTCATCCGGTAGATGAACTCGCGGTGGGGCTGATTGGTCATGCGGATGGAGGGATTACCGGAATAGGTATCGCGCCTATCCATGATGACCGGCACCATGACCTGAACGCCGAGTTCGGCCAGGAGGCGCGCAAACTGCCGGCCGGGCGGGATGCCGGCTTCGAGTCCGGCAAGCATCTCGGGTGTCCATCCAGCTTCGGGAATCGCGATGACGTTGGCGACTGGGTTCTTCCGGCGAGGCCGCAGAAGCAGTCCCTCGCCGTCCACACCTGCCAGGGTTGGCCAGCGGACTGCAATCACGTCGAAGTTCGGCGTCCTGCCCACGATCGCGTCCTGATCGACAGTGGAGTCGGGTTTGGGCGATTCGCAGACGATGCGCTGGTCGACGACGCCGATGATCGATCGGAACTCCTTCCGATCCTCCGCATTCACCGGTGACGTCGCCGTTCGCTTGCGCCGGGCTTCGTCAATGGCGCGATCCAGGTAGCGGCTGATTCTATCAACCATTGAAAGCGAAAGGTCCTCTTGTGTGACCAATGGCTCCGTGCCCGGCAGTGCAGGACCCTGAGCGAAGGCAAGAACGCTCCCAAGAAAGAAGAGCGTGAATCCACTAAGAGGGTGCATCGTTCGAGCTCCGGCTGTTGCGCACACAGGCCACCGCCGTTCAGGCATTCGTCCCCGGCGGCAATGCACGGGTCGGCCACCGCAGGTTCATGCCGTTTCGCCTGAGATGGCGGAGCCACATTACTCATCGAGCCTACTACAAAGCAAATCAGCTCCTTCGCGCCAAGTGGGGGTGAGATCCGGTTCAGTCGCCCACAGATGGGGCTGCCGCGATACACTCTGGGCCGGATTCTCCCTTGGCGGTCCCGGAACGCTGGCTCGTGTCCACTCATTCCTGAATGGGGCTATGCTCAACTCCCGGTGTTCGCGTGGTGAAGAGGATCGTCGGCGAGTTGGTGGCCCATCGCAATCGGAGTGGCGCAGACTCCGCGTTGGAGCCAGAAAACCAGAATCGCCCCAAGCCGTTTTCCCGGCGGGCCCGCACAGACACAGGCTCCCCCTGGTTACCGCGTCAACTCGACGCCTTTTCTCAGTGGGCTGCATCACGAGTACCGGCCGGAGAACCAGGCCGCGTAGCGCCGATCGAGTTCTTGCGGAAGACGGCTACCGGACCGCAACGGCCAGGATGCGAACCGGCCCAAAGAGTCCCGATTCGAGCGGAGTCCGCTTGGCCCAGGACTGGCCCCCGGCGCTCATCACGTTGGTTCGCGTGATCCGCTCGGCGGGCGGAAGCAATGAGTCGCCGATGAGGCGGTTGTACCATGTGTTGGTCACCTCGACGGCGAGTTCATTGGTACCCTCGCGCAGCGCTTCAGTGCAGTCCGCACGAAATGGCGCGGTCCAGACGACGCCGAGGGGCTTGCCGTTGAGCCAAGCCTCGCCAACGGCCCACAATCTGCCGAGGTCGAGTTCCGCGCGCTGGCCGGAACGCTTCCAGTCCTTGGGGACATTGAAGCTGACAACGTAGCGTGCGGTGCCGGCGAAGTACTTCACACGGGGGTCGCTGTGCTCGGTCCACGAGGCGAGCCGGGTGAGGCTCAGGCTTTCGGGTGCCCCTCGCCCAGCCTCGAAACGGACCGTCCACGGACCCTCGATCGGGAGATCCGGTTTCGCTGGAGGTGCAGGGCGTTGTTGCACCGAGGAGCGTTGGAGTGGCCGGCGGAAGACAACAAATACGGAGCCGTTCGAGGCGAATTCCAGCGGCACTTCGATGCCGTTGGCTGTGCGGCGATAGACAGGCGCCGCCGCCATGGCGCCGGTGAGCGGGTCCCACAATTCCGGTGTGCGATCCTTCACGCGGAACGTGACTGTGGGCTGCGAGGCGCGGTTCTGCGTATTGCGGACAAAGTAGATGTCGGCTGAGCCGTCGCGGCGGTGGGTGAAATCGACGCCGTCGGGCGCAGTGAAGTCAGGTTGGATCCCCATCGCCATGAGGACGCCCCGGACCGGCTTGCCCCAGATGATGCGGCCCTTGCCGTGCGATCTTTCCGTCCGGGTCAGGCCGTCGAGATCGCCCCAGAGGGTTGCGGCAATCTCGCGGACACGGGCGTCGCTCGCCGGGTAGCCTTCGAGTCCAACGGCGCGCGATGGCCTGGGTCCGAGGACAGTGCCGCCGGCGGCGACGAGCTTCTCGATCTTATCGAGGACCGTGGGATTCGCCTCAGCGCCGGAAGGAAGCACGAGGACGGCGTAGCTGGTGCCATCGGGTAGGACGAAGCGGCCGTCGCGGACCGAGAGGCGATTCAGGATTACGTCGGAGTTGGTGTAATCGTAGTCGTAACCGGGACCAAGAGACGCGTCGTTGCGGCGCGGACCGACGAACTTGTAGCCACCATCGCCGTAGTAATACAGCACGTCGCCGACGAACTGGCCGCGTTGGAGCAGGAACGAAGCGCGGGAGAGGTAGTCGACGAAGGGCCGGACCTTGGGCCACCAGGTCACGTTGCGATTGATGTGCGTACCGGCGTGGTACACCCATCCGGGCTTACCGGCTTCGGGCGGGCCGTGAGGCCAAGTATGCCAAACGAAGTGGTTGGCGCCTTCGCAGAGGACTCGATCGGCGCTGGGCTTGAGATCCTGAGGCCCTTCACGCCAGAATTCGGAGGAAGTAAAGGATTCCATGTGAACGCGGGTCTTGCCGTAGATGTGGCCGGCGGAAGCGGTTTCCTTCACGACCCACATCGCGTCGGCCTGTGGCCGGTAGGGCCAAAACTCGCCCTGGATCGCGTCAACGGCGCTGTTGGCCAGGAGCGCATCCACCGGGACGTTGTGGGCGGGCGGTCCAGGGCCGCCGGCTTCGGACTTGATGCCCAGACCGACCTTGTGGGCGACGTCGCGGGCGGCGACGTAATAGGCGCCAATCAGGACGTCGCTGAGGGTCTTCCGATAGTCGAACAGGAAGCGCTCTGTCGTTTCCGAGTCGCGCACGCGCGCGCCGAAAACGGCGGGGAGGAAGGGGGTCATGTCGTAGCCGCGCAGCCTGCGAAACTCAGCGATGAAGCTTGGCGACCAGACTGGGCCCACGACTTCGTAACTAGCCAGATAGAGGTTGGTGAGTCCGCTTTTCGCCGGATCGCCAAAGGTCTCCTTGATGCGGTCCACGACGTAGTCCATGTGTGCCCGCGTGGCTTCGCTGTTGAAATGATCCGTGGCCCAGCCGTTAGAGTTCGGGCTTGGGATCTTGAGGCGTTCGCCCGTATTCATCACGACGTATCGCAGGATGGTCCATGTCCCGGTGGGGGCGTCCCAGCGCAGCCGGCCGGAGGAGTCGACGCGCGCGGTCACGTCCACGAGGTCCGCGGGATCGGAGAACTCGAAAGGCGGGAGGCCTGCGGTGGCGAACACGCCGCGTGGGCCGTCGACGCTGTCGTTGAAGAGGTTATCGCGATTCCAGGCGCCACTCTGTGGGACCGCTGCCGTGGGACGGACGATGGTGGCGGCTACTTTGGCGCCGGCGGTATCGAGGAACGTCACCTCGCCAAGCGTCCAGCGTGGGCGGTCCGAGTCGTGGGCACTGATCAGGCGCAAGCGTATGTAGCTGGCACGCGTTCCAGGAGGCAGAGGGAAGCGCCTTGGTCCCGCTTCCCGTGGCAGCGAACCGCACACGATTTCGCGGAAGGCGGTGTCGGGGGAGGCGGCACCGGACACGGCGACGCTGAACTCACGCACGGGCGACATGGAGGAAGTCCCAGGCGCTTCGCCAGGGTTGCCATTGTCGAGAACGACCTCTTTCAAGTCAGCATCGCCGTGTGGGTCCAGTCGAATGATGAACTCATGGCTGGAGGCGCGTTTGGCGTTGCGCGCAGCCAGGACGGCGGCATCGCGCCAGAGGTTAGGCTTACCGTCCTGCTCTCGTGGCGCCGCAGGAGGGATGGGAGGGAAGACGAGTTCGGCATCGATGGAGCGTCCACCCTCAATCAAGGTTTCGGACGTGTACAGGCCCATGCTGCCGTGGCGGGGTTCAATCCAGTGGCCGCCGAGATCCCAACTGCTGATTACCGAGAAGTCGACCTGGAGGCCGAGTTGTTTTGCCTGGGTGACCGATTCGTGAAACTGTTTCATCCAAGGGGGGCTCAAGAAGGCGGGTCCAGCGGGCGGCAGCACATCCTTGTCGCCACGCGCGCCCATGTCGAAGATCAGGACGCCACCGAAGCCGGCATCCTTCATCGCCTGCAACTCGGCTCTAGCTGTTGGAGGGTCTACGTAGCCGTTGAGCCACAGCCAGTAGACGTGGGGCCGGGCGGCGTTGGGCGGTTCCCGAAAGCCCTGTTCCAACACATCCTTCGGGGTGGACTGCCCTAGGAGCAGCGCCGCGCCCGCTAGATAAAGTAGAATTCGCCTTGTCATCATGAGAAAACCTCCTGGCTGACGATGACGCTCTCAATGGCAAGGGCATCTGCAATGCGGCGCAGCGACCCGGCGCGATGGCCGATGCCCAGGGCAAAGTGGTGAGTGGGCCCTTCAGAGACCCAGCGTTTGAGGAAGGTCCGGATGTCAGGTTTGAAGAAGCCCCTGGTGTTGGTATTGCCGGTGGCCGGGATGGCTCCTCGCGCGCTCTCGCCTTCGGCCAGAATGAACCGGAACTTGCCGTCGGCCTTGACCCCAACGCTGAGCATCGTGATTGGACCCTCCTTGATCTTGAACTCGACACCTGCGCCGGCGCCGGGCTTGCCGTGATACTTGAGCAGGCTGCGTAACGCGGGCTTACCGTCGGCGATGTTGATGTGATGCGGGCCGTCGTGTCCGACGAGAATAAAACCTTCGTGGAAATCGACGGGGTGGAATTCAGCGAAGCTGCCGCCGATATCGAGGCGGTCCATGAGCAACATGGCGATGCAGGTCTTCAGGTCAGATTCGCCACACATAGGGAAGCCCGCGGCTGTCAGTAGAGAGTTGCCGACGATCAGGTTCGTGACGACGTTGCGCAGCGTGCTTCCGGGTTCGCCTTCGTAGTAGTAGGCGAGGCCGTCGAGTTGATGGTAGGCAATGAACTTGTCGAGAGCGGCAGCGACACGCGCGGCGGTTGTGAGGTGGGCATCAGTCAGTTTGGAAGTGATGGGATCGGCGCCGGGGTCGGGCGTATCGAAGAGGGAGAGGATTTCGCGCGATTTCGTGGCGATCTCGGCCGGCGACACTTCACGCTCGAAGCGCAACAGGTCGGCGGCTTCGGTCTGCACGATGTGGCAGCCGAATGTGGCAGTGAGCGCGGCCTGGTCGGTCTGCATGTCGAGCATGTGCTCGATGGGATGTCCGAAGTGGCCGATACGGGCACGCTTGACGTCGTGGAGCGCCATGGCGACGTCACACCAATCGGCGATCTCGGCGTCGGCTTCCGGATCATTTTCGAGAGTTCCAAGAATGACAGGAGGAGGCCGCCTGCCCATCCGAATTGCGACTCCTGTGAACTCCGGCACCGAACAGAAATCGTCATTAGCCAATTGCATGTACGTGGTCGCGCGAGGGTAATCCATCGCGGCGAGCGGCTGCAAAGCGACGAGAACGACCGGGATGTCCAGACTGCGGACGATGCATGCGAAGGTCGCCGAGGTGGCGTAGGTCAGCATGTCGCAGAAGACAAGATCGAGGTCGGCGGCCTTCAGTTGCGGGACCAAAGCATAAGCGCCCTGGGCCTTGTCAACAATCCCGAAGTTCCGAACTTCGACGCCCGAGGCGCTCACCCTGTGGACCAGGACTTCGAGCTTGTTGCGCAACTCGTCGAGCAGGCCGGGGAATTGATCCCAATAGACGTAGTAGCCCACTCCAAATACACCCACGCGGGCAGTGCGCGGTTTCCTTCGTTCGACCCTCATACTCACCCTCCCGCCGCCAGTCGCGCCGTTGCACGGCGCAGGGCGGCAAAATCAGCCACGCCGAAAACACAGGCGCGAACGACCCACACTTCACCTCAGGCGTTTCAACGCCGATTCAGTCATTCACACTGCCGGCTACAGAGCCGGCCTTCGGAATCCCATCGCTCTACAGCTTCACATCGCGAAGATCTCCAAACTGCAGTTCCACCGGTCCGATGAGACCCGACGGGGTCAAAGGATCGGTAGCCACGTAGCCGCGGCACTGTGGATAGCGGCCCTTGAAATCGGGCTCGCGGCGCACGATGGTCTTGGTCCGCCACTTGGACTCGGGTTGCGATGCGTCGCCAATCAGCCGGTTCATCCAAGTGTTGGTGACTTCGATTTCGAGTACGTTTGTACCTGGTTTCGCCGCGCCGCTCAAATCGACGGACCAGGGAGCAGTCCAGACGACGGAAAGCGGTTTACCGTTGAGGCGAACCTGTGCGACGTGTTTCACATCACCAAGTTGCACACGGAGGGGGCGCTTTGCCCGTTTGGCATCGAGTTGAAAACTCTTACGATAGACGGCGGTTCCGGAGAAGTACTTAATGGCTTCGTCCGGATGTTCATTCCAGGGAACTAGGCGATCGAAGGTGACAGACTCCGGGATGCCCCAGCCAGGCGCGAAGCGGACTTCCCACGGGCCGGGCAATGCGAGCGAGCTTGGCTCGGTCGCATCCACAATGAGCCGGTTGTTCGCCGAGCTCTGAAGTTGATACTTTCCCTGGCGCCACAGGCGCATCTGCGCGCCCTGGCCAGTGCGCCCGATAATCTCGAGGCCGTCCGAAGGTCCGGAGATCGAAAGCAAGTGTTTAGGGGCCGCGGGCTTGCGAAACACCACGAAGACCGAACCGTTTTCAGGAAGCGTGATGGGAACCGTAGTCCGAGCGTCGTCAGTTTTGCGGTAGTTGACAGCGTCGCGGATCTGGCCGGAGACGGCGTCCCAGAGTTCCGGCTCCCTGCCGCTGACACGGAAGGTACAGTCGGCGGTGCCTTGGCCGGACAGGAAGTAGATGTCCGCCTCGTCCGTGTGGCGATGGATGTAACCAAATGGGCCGGCGAAGTCAGGCGGGATGCCGTGTGATCTCAGAACCTCATCCAGGACTGCGCCCGAGATGATTTTGCCCTTGCCGAGCGGGCGGGTGGACGGTGTGCCTGAGCCGTCCCAAAGCTGGGAGGCAAGCTTCAGGAGTTCCGCATCGCGGGACTTGGCGCCTCTCAGGCCGGGGACTCGTGTGGGACGGCGCTGGCCGAGCACAACGGTGGCGCCGGCTGCGGCGAGGGCGACGATCTTGCTCAGAGCTTCCGGCGGCAGGATCTCCTCGTCCAGGTCCACCACGAGGAGCCGATAGCTCAAGCCGTCCGGCAGTACGAGGCTGCCGTCTTTGACGGACATGCGGTTCAACAGCACCTCTGTGTTCACGAGGTCGTAAGCGTAGCCCTTGCCGAGCGACAGCGACGCGTTCTTGCTCCAGCTTTCGTCGCGGCTCCAGCCGGCGTAGTTGCGGTCGCTTGCATAGACGCAGACGTCGCCAACGAACCGTCCCTGGCGCAGGAGGTACTGGCAGCGGCCGAGGTAGGCGAGCAGGTCGCCGGCGTGTTGCCACCAGGTCACGTTCGGGTTCAGGTGGGAGCCGGCCCAATAGACGATGCCGGGCTTGCCGAACTCCTCGGGGGAAGCGTCGAAGGTGTGCCAGATGAAGTGGTTGATGCCGTCGATGAAGGCGGCATCGCCGCGGGGCTTGAGGACGGCGGGGTAGTCCGACCAGTGCTGCACCATGTTAGTGAAGGCTTCGGAGAAGGCGAGCGGGCGGCCGTAGATGTGCGCGGCCATGGCGGTGCGGCGGCAGTTGGTGTGGTTGGCGGTGGGGTGCCAGAACTCGCCCTGGGGCGAGTCGTTGCGGCCCCAGAAGGCGAACTGGTCGGCGTAGGCGAACAGCGGCTTGGTGCGATCCCAGGGGCCGCCCGATTCAGAGTGCCACTTCAATCCAGCCTGGTGGCAAAGGTCGCCCAACTTGGCATAGCAGTAGGTAAGAAAGCAATCGCTGAGCGTCCGGCCGAAGTCTTCCATAAATCGGGAGGAGACCTCGATGCTGTCGACGGTCATCGCCGCGAGAACCGGCAAGTACGGCAGCAGGCTGTAGCCGCGGAAGTGCAGGAAGTCCTTCTCGAAGCCGGGCGTCCAAGTGGGGGACGCGCCTTCCCAACTCACGTTGTAGAAATGAGTGAGCGTCTTGCCGGCGAGGGGACCCGCGTCGGCCAGAAATTTGCGTCCCATCTTGTCGAAGTGGTTCTCAGATGCTTTCGCGTTGAGGATGTCCACGTCCTTGTCGAAGCCGTCCATCGTGGCACAGCCGAAACGGAGGAGGGTCCATTCGCCTTCAGGCGCATCCCAGGCAAGCCTGCCCGAGGCATCGACGCGAGATGTGAGATCGACAACCGCATTCCCGGCCACGATGGCGCCTTGGGGCTCGAAGACGATGTCGCGCCATTGGCCCGAAAGGTCGATACTGGCTTGGGAAGGCGTTGCCGCGGGGGCTCCGCGCCGGACGGCCAGCACGGCGACTTCCCAGAAATGCGCCATCGACGGGCGGCGCAGTTCACAAGTGACGCGGCCGGGGCCGCGGACTTCGGCGGAAGTCCAGATCAGCTTCTTGGGTGAGTCCTCGCCGGTGGGCCATGGAGAGCGCAGCGTGCCGCCGTTCGTGCTGAGGTTGGTGCTCATCTCCAGGCCAAGACGGCTGGCTTCGGACATGGCGAACTTGATCATGTGGCGCCACTCGTCGCTCATGAAGTCGAAAGGGGCAGGCGGCGGAGTCATGATGTGATCGTTGTAGGCGCGCGAATCGAACATCAGGAAGCCGCCGATGCCCTTCTTCCGCATCTCTTCGAGATCGCGGGTGATCGATTTCTCGGTCACGTTGCCGTTCACCCACCACCAGTAGACCCAGGGCTTGGCCTTGTCCGGCACCTTCTGAAAGCCCTGTACGAGGGCGGTCGCGCCTTCCTGGCTGGCGGCTGAGCCCCAGTCAGGCAGCGGGGCGCCGAGTGCGACGCCGGCACCGGCGAGAAACGTACGGCGGGTCGGGGAGAGCGAATCCATTTGAGACTCCTTGGAATTCATCTGACCGGATGCTGGGGCTGGCCGCGCTGCGTCTCAGCTCCGGAACGTTCGCCGGACGGCTTCGAGGTAGCTGTAGCCATACACCGTGTCCGGCAGGATGACGTGATCTTCGGTCCATTCATTCCAGGACGAGAGGAATACGATCTTCGGAACGTTCGCAGCGGACTCGGCCAGGAAGTACTTTGAGGCAATCATGAGCCGCTCAAACTGGTCCGGCGATCGCTGAGTGACCATTTGGGAGTTTGTGCCTCGCCGCGGACTGTCGTCCCAGCCGGCCGGGCAATCCGGGAAGAACGGCACGGGGGACTTCTCCCGAAGCTGTCGCCAGTAGGCGACAGTTTGAGCAGCGGCCTCGCCATAGGGCAGTCTTCCACCGGGGGGAGTCTTGGTCGCTGCCAGCGCAGTGTGGAAGGTGTGGTAGCGGGTGGCGCTTTGAATGCCGAGCTCCTTAATCTGCGCGGCGTTGGCAGGGGAGAATTGGCTGGCCTGCAAGTGCAAATCGCCAAGACCCGCCTTGGAGACTTTCTCGCGCATGCGATCGAAGAGCGTGCGCAGGCGCGGAGCCGGGATTTCCTTTACCATTTGGTCGATGCTGTACAGGCCGAAGACCGGGCCGCCGCCAAGTCGCCAGTAATTGGGCTGGCGGAAGTAGTGCTCAATGCAATAGTCCATGACTCGCAGAGTGTCCTCTTCGGTGTGGACCTGGCGGGAAATGATCGCCGGTTTACCGCCCAGTGTCGGCGCCGGCCAGGCATTCCAGTAATCATGGTTCGCCCACATTACCGCGAACTTGAGTTTGTTCCGGTTTGGAGCCCTCAGAAATCCGTCCTGCAGTTGCAGGTGGCATCTCTGCACGCTTTCCTGCCAGTACCAGCAGTGCATCCAGACATCGATGCCGAAGTTGACGGCGGTGTCGATCTCACGTTCCGCCCACACCGGGTCGGCTTCGTTGTACTCACCCCAGAGCGGGTACTTCGGATAGAGGTGGCCAGGGTAGAGAGGCTTGGAATCCCGCAACGCCTGAAACTGCGTCCAACCTTTGCCGAAGCGCGCCTCCATCCACGGACACGGGTGCCAGCAAGGGTAGTTGTAAGCGACCACTTCGTACTTCACCCTGGGGAGCGGCTTCGTCATGTCCACGACGCTCCGCAGCCTCTCGTCGGTAAAATAGGCTTCCAGGTCTCCAGGGCAGACGGCTCGTATGGCGGCGTAGGTGGCGGGCATTCCCTCAACCGCGCAACTCCGCGCGGTGGATGCGGGGGGTTGAGCCGCCGCGGCCGCCCCGCTGCCCAGGAAAGTCAACACATCACGACGATTCATTCTCTTACCTCCTAATTTTGGGGACGCGTGGGCGCATGCCCTCGGCTGGTATGCACCCATCGCAGCATTCCTGTCAGAAGCTGAACCGCAGAGCGAACTGCATGATCCGCGGGCTGCGGGCCGATGTGAACTGGCCGAACTGCGTGTTCACCTGCGCGCCCTTCGAGTCGAATCGCGCTGTCGTATCCACACCGGCGAACTGGGTGTGGTTGAAAGCGTTGTACATCTCCCAACGGAACTGCAGTTTGCCGAAGTCGCCAACGGGGAAGTTCTTGAATACTCCCGTGTCCCAGCTGTTGATGCCCGGCCCTCGAATCAGCGTCTTGGCTGCGTTACCGAGCGAACCGACGGCGGGCATCTGGAAGACGTCCGTCCGGAAGAAGCGGCTGAACGTGCGCTCTCCTTTGGGCAGAATCGGATTGTCGGTGACGACAATGCGCGAACCCTGGCTTGGCGTTCCCGTCGTGTCAATCCCTGCTGTCGAACTCCATCCGATTCCAAGCGGCGCGCCGCTGATAAAACTCGGCATGGCGGAGAGTTGCCAGTCATGCAGGACCGCTTTCACAATCGGGTTCCGCAACGGCGTCTTGGGGGTGTTCCAGATTACACTCGCCTTCAGCAAGTGCGTCCGGTCGAACGCCGCCAGGCCGTAATTCCAGACGCGGGGCGAGACGAAGGGCGAGATGGCGCCCCTGTCGTCGTCCACGAAGTCCATCGCCTTGGACCACGTCCAGGAAACCCCGAACTGGAGCCCAGCCACGAAGCGCCGGTTGGCGCTCACCTGCATGGAATGGTAGTTCGAAGACGCCGCGGCCTCATATTGAGTGATGCTGGTGTATCCCGTGATGGGCGTTAGGAACGCTGTCGAGAGGGCTGAGCCTTTAATTGTGGGATCCGCATACGCTGGATCAAACCGCCGCCCCATCGGGACCGCGTTCAACTCTCGTGCCCAGAAAAGATTCCTCGCCAGGGAACCTGAATATCCGACGTCAATGATCGTCTCGAAGGGGAGTTTCTGTTGGACCGAAAGGCTCAGGTTCATGACACTCGGCGTCTTACTCGTCTTGTCGGCGGCGGAGACGCTCTGCGGGAAGACGACGCCCGAGGACGAACGGAAGGTCGAGATTTCGCCGTAATAGAGAGTAGGTGTCATGACAAGCGGCGGCTGAAGTGCGAAGGGCTCATAAACGTTCCACCCTGGGTGGTTGTAGAACATTCCGAATCCACCGCGCACCGCGGTCTTGCCGTTGCCGAAGACGTCGTAGGCGAAGCCGAAGCGCGGAGCGTATTGCACGCCGCGATGTTCGTAGAGCCCGCGAGGGTAGTCGGGATTCTGGGAAACGACCAGCATTCCATTGGTGACGTTGCCGGAGCCGGAGGCTATAGCGCCAATCATCGCCGCTGGGGTTGTCGCACCAGTAACTGGGTCGTACCCCTTCCGGACGCCGTTTACGAGAACCGGCGAAATGAGCTTGACTTGTTGTGCGGCGTTAAACTTCTCAAAGGTGAATCCGGCCGTGAACCCTGCTCCATCCCACGTCGGGCCTATCCAACTGAACCGGACTCCATACTCCAGCGTGAGGCGGCGGGTGGCCTTCCAACTGTCCTGTACGAACCACTCAATATTCCTCTGGCGGAAACGCACGAGCGGCTGCACATTGGATTCCCTGTAGGTGTTGAACACGCCGACGGCCGCGTTCGAATAAGCGTAGTTGGTATCCAGCGGATTGACGGTGCTACGGGAGAAGTCGAATGCGCCGAAGGGCACCGCTCCAGCAGCCGTGGCGTGGTGCCTGAGAATGTCGCCCGTGATGCCCGCCTTGGCCGTGTGCGCCCCCACTGTCTTCGTGACAGTGTCCGTGAAGCTGATCACCCGGCCGTTCTGCCAGAAGGGGAATCGCCCTTCAATCGCTAGGTTGGTGGGATTCTGCACACCTCCGAAAGTGGCGTTAGGAACCAGATCCAAAGGATTGTTCTGCGACGTGAATTGGCCGGCGGTGAAGCCCACTGTCGCGCGTTGGGCTTTCTTGAGTTCCGCGTCGATCACCGTATTCTGCTGCGGCCGGTTGGTATAGCCGGCCGTGAACTCGTTGATCAGCGTGGGCGACAGGATGGCGGTGTAACGGGCCAGGTAGTTCTGTCCCTTAAATGAATAGCCCATCGACATCAATGGCCAATTCGAACCGCCGGTATCTAGCCCGACCGAGCCTGTCTGATCGTTCGAGTAGCCATAGAATGAGCCGGAGATCCGGTGATTCGAGTTCAGGTTGTAGTCGACCCGTAGCGTCTGCATCGTAGTCGGCTTCGACACGTTCGTATCGTAGATGTAGTTGTAAGCTCCCTTGGAAACGTTCCAATCGGTGAAGTTCGCAGCCGGGAAGATCTTCAGCAACGCCACGCCGCTGGCGTTGAGGCGGCTGTCCGGCACAATGTTGCCCGGAAACTGGACCTGCGTGTAGGGATCTCGGACGGGGATCATCACTCTGTTCAGATCGACGGTCTGCGAGAAGTTGCCCGCCCGTTCCAATTCCGTGGGAACCGTCAAGCGGGCCGACGCGGTCGATTCCAGCGGCCAAAACTCCTGGTTCCAGAAGAAGAAGAGTTTCTCTTTGTTTTTGTTGAACTTGCCTGGGATGTAGATTGGGCCGCCGATATTGTACGTCCACGTGTTGTAGCGGTAACGCGCCTTGACTTGCTTGTTCCGGTTGCGGAAGAAGTTGTTCGCGTTGAACTGCTCGTGCCGCTTGAAGTAGGAGACCAGGCCATGGAATTGCTGAGATCCCGCCTTGCTGACGAGGGTAATGTTTGCGCCGGACTTCCGGCCGTACTCAGCCTGATAGTTGCCAACAAGCACCTTCACCTCGGCGATGCTGTCCTGACTCAGGGCGACGTCAGTCGCATTGCCGAGTCCCCAGGAGTTGAGCACCATGCCGTCGACGGTCATGCTGTTGGTGTTGGTTCGATTGCCCTGGACGTTGAGGTTCCATCCGCGGGCCAGACTGTCTGCGTCCGGAGACGTATCGACTACTCCAGGCAGCAGAGCCAGAAGCGACATCACGTTCCGGCTCTTTGTGAGCAGGTCCTCAACCTGGTTTGAAGTGACAACGCCGGACCGCTCACTGCTGGCAGTCTGGACCATCGCGCCCTCTGCAGTGACGGTGACCGTTTCTGCCAGCGTGCCCACGACAAGCTTCAACGTGCCCACCGGCAAGACCTCAGAGGAACTTAGCATCAGTCCCTTCCGTTCGATTCTCTTGAAGCCGGATGCCTCGGCGATCAACACGTACTCGCCGGGGAGGAGGTTGCTGAAGACAAAGTTCCCCTGACTGTCCGTGGTCTGTTGCCGTACGGCGCCCGTGCTGACCTGGCGCAATTTCAGGTCGACGCCGACGACAGGCAGATCGGTTGGATCCGCCACGGAGCCCACGATCGAACTGGAGATCGTCTGGGCGTCAAGTGTTTGGGTCAGAGATAAGCTGATCGCCAGTGTGGCGAGCGCGAAAGAGAGACTCCTGCGGGTTTTCATTGCGGCGCTCCTTGTCGGTCGAGTTGAGCATTCCAGACTGTCATTGACGCTTCCCAGGTTCATGCTGGCGAACCAACACCGACCGAGTGTGGCGTGCTGTAGGCTTTCCACGTCATTTCAGATCGACTCCCGGGTTTCCGGTTGGACGTTCCTCGCGGCGGCGGGTCGAAGGCAATATGTTTAGTATTTGAACACTAGGCCGAGCAGCGGCCGAAGATTTAATACACCCGAGTACTTCTGCTGTCAAGCTGTTTCCGTGTCCGCCCCTTGACTCAATCGTCACATGGCCCCATTCTCTACTTAAGATAGAGATGTCGTTGAACACTCGGCAGGTCCGTGGTGTCCAGTGCCATGTGTGCTCAGTTCAAGCTTTCAATGTTAGTTCAAAAATGTTTATATTGTGAACATGAGAGGGGAACGCGTTGTCCATGAATGCAGGCCCACCGAGAGAGACCGGGCGCGAAACCGCGACGAATGGCACTGATTCCAGGAAGCGGTACTGCGTCAGCACGCTGGACAAGGCGCTGACCATCGTGGAACTGCTCGCGCAATGCCAGCGGCCTCTCAGCATCCAGGAGATTGCCCGGATGACGGAGTTTCAACGGGTAGCGGTTTTCCGGCTCTTGAGCACACTGGAGCAGCGAGGATATGTCCAGCGGCTGGCCAACAAGAAGTACTACGCCGTCTGGCAGCGAAGACGACTGCTGCTGGGTTACTGCGCACCGCTGACGGGCAATTCCTTTCGGATGGACCTGGCTGCCGGGCTGCGGCGCGCGGCCGCCGAGGCAGGTACTCAATTGCTGTTGATCGACAACAGCGAAGAGGATGCCGATTTGTGCCTGAGGAACGCGCAACTATTGATCGATGCCCGCGCGGATATGGCTATCATGTTCGAGCCGCTGGCGCAGATCGCGCACATCGTGGCGGACCAGTTCTTCCGGGCCGGCATCCCGCTGATCAGCGTTGAGATTCCGGTTCAGGGGGCCGTCTACTTCGGCGCGAACAACTATCACGCAGGCAAACTTGCGGGCCAGGTTCTGGGAAAGTTCGCCTCCGAGAATTGGGGAGCGAAGTTCGATCGCGTGGTGCTGGTGGAGTCTTCGTGGGCGGGCGCAAACGTACAAGCTCGCCTGTCCGGAGTCCTATATGGCCTGCGCGATAGACTCGGCGCCGTCGTCGATTCGCAGGTGATCCACCTGGACGGGCAGTCCCACGTCGAGGCGAGCAGAGAGGTGGTGAGCCAACTCCTCTCGCAATTCCGCGTCGGCACCCGCCTATTGATCTCTGGATTCAACGATCAGTCGGCGATTGGAGCCCTGCAGGCAGCCAGAGGTTTCGGCCGCGAACAGGATGTGGCGATTGTGGGGCAAAACGCGAGCGACGAAGGCCGCCGCGAGATTCGAAATCCGGATAGCCGTTTGATTGCCTCCATCGCCTATTTCCCCGAACGGTATGGCGAGAGCCTAGTTCGAGTGGCACAGTCCATCCTCCACCGCGAGTCGGTACCGCCAGCTGTCTACACAGAGCATGTTGTGCTCGACCGGCACAACGTCGACACATACTACGGACGCAGCACGGAAACGGGACAAAATCCTAAGTGGTAGGCCCACTATAGTCACCTCGCTGCCGGTGACAGCGTGCAAGTCCAGGTCGCGGCATTTTTTCCAAAACGCGGCGGTGCCGGCCAGAGTGTCGCGGTCGGTCAAGCCGACGGCGGTCATGCCGCAGGCCTCGGCCGCCACAACGAGTTGCTCCGGCGGGACCGGCGAGTCCAGCAAGGAGAACCAGCTATGATTGTGCAGCTCGGCGTAGGACATGACGAATCGATTTAGTGCAAATGATTACACTAGCCGTCATGCCCCAACTGATCCCTCGAGGCAAGATTCAGACTCGTGGTCACAAGACCGAAGGTTCTGACACGACTGTCTGACGATTTCAACGAAGTTGGCAGACATCTCCGCCGCTTTGGACGAGTTGGTCCCAGGTCCGGTCAATTCACTTCTGTGCCCCGTTTCCGTCTCCGATTCGAACGAGATGTTCAGCCCTCGTCGCGGAGCGTCGTCACAGGATCGACTTTAGCGGCGCGATTGGCTGGGACAAATCCGGCGAGCAGACAGATGAGTGTCATCGATAGACAGGCAACGACCAAGGCGATCGGATCAAGCGGGGACACCTCGAACAAGATGCTCTTCATGACCCGAGTCAGCGCAAGAACTCCAGCTATCCCCAAAGCCAACCCAATCATGAGAAGGCTGAACGCGTTGCGCAGGAAATGCAGGACCACGTCCTGAGCCCGCGCCCCCAAGGCCATGCGGATGCCGATTTCCCGCCGCCGCTGTGTCACCGACTGGGCCATGACGCCATAGAGCCCAATCGCTGTGAGGAGCGCCGCGATCGCGGCGAAGACGCCGATCACCCAGGCCGGCCGGCTGGCGCCGGAAAGCGTCTGTTCCCGGACCTCCTGCATCGTAGCGATGTCGCCGAGCGGCAGATTGGGGTCCACCGCGCGCATCGCCTTGCGAATACCGGAAACGACGGACGATGGGTCGGATTGGGTACGGACAATGAGGTGAACCGCCAGGTCGGGTACCTGAGCCAGGGGCACGTAGACCACAGCCGGGTCGGGGACTCCGGGGTCGGCGACACGTTCGCTGCGGATCATGCC
>Ga0116171_10002277_pt1 | contig 18349 bp, 11 predicted proteins | sample AD_JPNHW2_MetaG_FD_89798 | JGI IMG/M metagenome (GOLD analysis project Ga0116171, IMG submission 89798) | Active sludge microbial communities of municipal wastewater-treating anaerobic digesters from Japan - AD_JPNHW2_MetaG | ecosystem: Engineered > Bioreactor > Anaerobic > Digestate | place... | reverse complement strand
TCGGCGGCGGCGGCGCCAGCGCCTATACCCACCTCCGCTATGCCCTGACCTATCTCGACAGCGTCACGCTCAGCTCGCAGTACACCGACTCGGCGCTCTGGGTTAGCACCAAGAAGCACTACGGCTATGAGTTCTGCCCGCGCACCGGCACCGGCACCATTTCCAATGGCGCCTGGGGCGTCGGCACCATGGGCGTCATCAAGAACGGCAACTGGAACAGCACCAACTCCAACGGCGGCCCGGCCCTGGCCAGCATCAAGCAGGCCCCGACCAACGCCATCATGGAGGCCGGCATCTACAACTGGGCCATTTCGGTGCAGCCCCTGGCCAATGGTGACAATGAAGTCCGCTGGTACCTGGTCGCCGAGAACAACAAGTACTGGTTCGGCGGCACGGTCATCGACACCTCCGGTGTCACCACCAAGTTCAACGGCATCTGCTTCGGCTTCGGCAGTGATATGGAAGCCACCCAGGTCAATCTCATGGCCGTTCAGGTCGACATGGGCGAGCCCATCACCGTTCCCGAAGCCCCCTGGGAGCCCTATTACGTCTCCAATTGGGGCTTCATCGGCGGCTATATCGGCGGCTGGAAATACACCCCCGGCGAGTTTGAGGGTGATGTCACCATCTCCGGCGCCGCACCGTCCGCTTCCTGGACCGCCATCGAGGGCGCTTTCGATACCCCGGTGACGCCCAAGACCGACAAAGCCCTCAAGATCACCGGCAAGATCACGCTGGAAGGCGGCGGTTTTGAATCTGCGGGCAGCCTGCGCTTCGGTCTGATGGATGCTACCGCTTCCGGCAGCATTATCAATAAAAATCCCGATTCCACACGCTGGTCCGGTGCTGATCCCAAGCACAACGGCTATCTCTTCATCCCGGTGAGCGGCAGCAACGCCGTGACCGACTGGAGCGGGATCAGCCAACAGGGCAGCTATGGAGCGGTCGTCAACGATTTCTGGCACAAGACCAGTGGCGCCAGCAACTATGTTCTTGGCAGCATCCTGCAGAATCCTGCGACCGCCGTGGGTGGCGCCGGGACCTATGATTTTGCGATCTCGGTCCAGCCGCTGGGCAATGGCACGCAAGAGATCCGCGTCAAGCTGATCAAGAGCGACAATACCTATGCCTGGGCCGCGAAGACGATCGATTTCCACGCCCCCAACGTCACCACCAAGTTCAGCGCACTCGATTTCGCACTCAAGTCTGCCACGGCGACTTCGATGAAGCTCGAAGAGGTTCAGATCGACCTGGGCGCTCCGATCGAACTGCCGGATTGGGTGGTCGCGGTGGAAATGCCGCAGGTTACTGCAGTGATTCCGGACGAGTTTGCGCTCGGCCAGAACTACCCGAACCCCTTCAACCCGACAACCACCATGGAAATCTCGCTGCCGAAGAGCTGCCAGGTCAACCTGGTGGTGTACGATGCCCTCGGCAAGGTGGTGGCGGAACTGGTCAACGGCTCGCTCAATGCCGGCGTCCACAAGATCAACTTCAATGCCATTAATCTCCCCTCCGGCCTCTATTTCTACAAGCTGACGGCAGGTGAGTTCTCGTCCACCAAGAAGCTGATGCTCCTGAAATAACCGCGCTGTTTTTCCGGTTGCGGATTCTTTCGGAGAATCTCGCTTCAAATAGCATGAAGATTGAAAAACAGCCTGTCCGGAAGTACCGGGCAGGCTGTTTTTTCAAGAGGTCACGACCTGTCAGGATTATAGTATGAAAACTTGCTTTTTCAAGTACGCCTGCCTGCCGGCACTGGGGCTTGCCCTGATGATGGCAGGCGCTTTGTCCGCCCAGTCCGATGCCATCCAGAGCGATGTGCCGGCGCTCAAGACGGTCTATGCGCACGATTTTTATATCGGCTGTTTGCTCTCCTACCGCCATGTCGGTTTTACCACAGATCCCCAGATCCCGGGGCAATCGGCTGTGGTCGCCCCCAATGGCGGAAACTTGATCAACTATCACATGAACAGCATGTCTCCCGGCAACAACATGAAGCCGCTCTACACCGTGGATATTGCGGCCAGCGCAGCGGCCTTTAAATCGGCCACAGCAGCGCAAAAGGACTCGGTGGACACGCACCCCGTGATCCGCTTCAGCGCTGATTTGATCGCCCAGCTCAACTGGGCGCAGCGTCAGGGATTCACCTTCCGCGGCCATACACTGGTCTGGCATTCGCAGACCCCCGCTGAGCTGTTCCGCTCCGGCTATACTACCAGCGGCGCGCGTCTCTCCCGGGAGAAGATGATCGAGCGGATGGATCACTATATCGGCAGCGTGATCCGGCTGATTCACGAAAACTGGCCGGGGCTGCTCAGTGCCATGGATGTGGTCAACGAGGCGATCACCGATGCGGGCCTGGACCGCACCGACAGCGAGTGGTATCTGACCTTTGGCGATAACACGTATCTGATGAAGGCCTTTGAGCTGACCCGTAAGCACACCCTCGCGCTGGGCGAAGGCCAGATCAAGCTTTATTACAACGACTATAATACCCACCTCGCGGCCAAGGCGGACGGAATCGTCCGGGTATGCACGCCGATTTTCCAGGCCGGCTATCTCGATGGCCTCGGCATGCAGGAACATGACAGCAATTCCTCGCCCTCCGCCCGACAGTGGATTGAAACCTATGACAAGTTTTTCCCGATCTGCACCGAGATGGCGGTGACGGAGCTGGATGTCACTACCGGCAGCGCCACGCCCGCCGCAGCGGTTCTCCAGACACAGGCTTATCAATACGGCCAGCTCTTCAAATGTTTCGTCGAACGCAGTTACTTTTCCGGGCGCGGCAAGATCATCAGCGTCTCGAAGGATGGCCTTAATGACCAGTATACCTTCAAGACCAATCAATCCTCTTCCCTCTGGGACGCTAAAAACAAGTGCAAGCCCGCTTTTTATGCGGCCGTCGATGTGGGCCGTTATTTCAATGTGCTGGATTCCCTCCTGCTGGCGGTCCAAACCCTGCAGGAAAGTGACTATACCACTGCCAGCTGGGCCGGATTGGCCGGCGCCGCGGCTTATGGAGAGCACACGCTGACAGCCCAGTATTCAGCCGCTCTTTCGGCAGCCGACAGTCTCAGGAAGGGCGTGGAAATGCTCCAGGCGGGCTTGCTGGGATTGACCCGTATCAGCAGCGGCGCAGATCCCGTCCGCAGCCTGGCCGCACCACAGTTCACCCTTTGCCAGAATTATCCCAATCCCTTCAATCCCGAGACCAGGATCGATTTTACACTACCCGCCGGGAGCCAGGTCGAACTGCGCATCTACGACCTGCTCGGCCGTGAGGTGCTTTGCCCGGTCGACGCATACCTCGGCGCCGGAGCGCACAGCGTGCAGATCCAGGCCGCCGGGCTGGAATCGGGCACCTATTTCTACCAGCTCAAAGCCGGCCGCGAGGTGATGACCCGGCGGATGACGCTGCTCCAATGAGGCCGCAATGGTCTAAGGCCAGGGTTCAAATAAAAGGAGTCCAACCATGAGAGGGATGCATCTAGCCATGCTGATCGGGTGGTGGTGCGCGCTTGCACTGGCTGCCGTGGCCCAGCCGTCCGGCGGCCCCTATGGACCGGTCCGGCAAAAATATTCTTTGCCGGCGGCGGGCCGGATTTTCTTTGTGGCGCCTGATGCTCCGTCCGGCCAGGAAGGACGTTCATTGGCCGCACCCATGCGTCTCGAGGAGGCGGTCAGCGCCGCCCGCAGCGGGGATGCCATCATCCTCCGCGGCGGCACCTACCGCACCGGGGGGTTGAAAACCAACCAGGGCATCACGCTGCAGCCCTGGGAAGAGGAACAGCCCGTCCTCAAAGGCACGCTGATCGCGGAGCAGTGGCAAAACCTGGGCAATGGCCTCTGGACGACCCAATGGACGCACCTCTTTCCCGCCCGGGCGGCCGACTGGTGGCGCCGCAACCGCGAGGGCAAATCCACGCCGCCCTGGCGCTTCAATAACGACATGGTCTTTGCGGACGGCCGGTTTCTTCAGTCGGTGGGTTGGGAGGGCGAAGTCGATTCCACCAGCTATTACATCAATTACGAATCCGGCACGGTATACATCGGCATCAATCCCGCCCGGCATCAGATAGAGATCACCGCCTGGGATTGCGCACTGCTGCGGACCAGTGGCGTGCTGAACGGCGTCCCTTCAGACGGCAAGGGCTACACCCTGCGCGGCATCACCTTCACCCAGTATGCCTATCGCGCCCTTGAGATCGAAGGCACTGAACCGGAGGGGATCTCGCCGGAAAGCAGCCATGGCAAAATGGTCGTGGGCACCACGCTGGAAAATTGCACCATCTCCTTCTGCTCCCGCGTGGCCGGCTACTTTCGCGGGGACCGGCTGACCCTGCGCCACTGCCGGGTGAGCGACACCAGCACCGAGGGCGTCTATATCATCGCCTCGAACGATGTCCTGCTCGAGAAGAACATCTTCTCCCGCAACAATATCGAGCGGATCACCGGCTATTACCCCGCCGCGGTTAAAATTTTCAATCAGTGCTACCGGGTCACCTGCCGCGATAACCTGATCACCGACTTGCCCTGGTCCAATGGCATCTGGTACGATGTCGGCAATGTGGATGGCGTCTTCGTCAACAACTGGGTCGAGGGCGTCGGCCGCAGCGGCGGCGCGATGCGCACCGACCAGCTCTGGCCCAGCGACAATGGCTTCTTTTTCGAGATCTCGAAGGGGGCCATCTGTGCCGGCAATCTCTTCCTCAACTGCGATCATGGTCTGATGGTGCTCAACAGCCGGGATGTACAGATCTTCAATAACACCTTTGTCAACAGCATGGCTTGCATCGGCCGCGATGGCCGAAGCGCTCAGGGGGATCATTTCGGCTGGCATCCCAGCACAGGGCCCGATGTCGATCAGCGCCAGGATCATCTTCTCGTCAACAATCTGTTCACGGCGACGGCTGGCTACACCCGCCCTCTGGTTTTTGTCTGGCAGCCGGCCGCGTTGTGCACGCGTCTGCCGCAGCCGATGCTGAAGCAGGCCGGTCATAATGTCTTTGTGCGCGCCGGCGCCAAGGGCGTCGCCCCCCTCCTGCTCTGGAGCCCGGCTGACGCCCCCTCGTGCCAGGCTCTCCTGGCCGATCTCGAGGCGCTGCGGCAAGCCAATCCCGAGTTCGCCGGGGGCAGCTCGGAATATACCGCCTGGGACGGTCCGCTGTTCAAGAGCCGCGAACTGGGCCGGTTTGAACTCGCTCCCGAGTTCCCGGGCGTGACGGCCGGAATCCAGCCGCCCGCCGCGGTTCTCAAGGCGTTCCGGCCGGCCCAGTCCAGAATTCATTATCCCGGCGCCTGGCCGGTGGCGCGTTAACTCAATGCCTCTCTGTTTGGAAAGGACCTGTTTTATGTACAAAAGCTCTCATCCGCAGCGGCCAAGCCCTTGCGTCGTTGCCTTCCTGATCCTGTTCTTCCTCCTGCTGGCTGGCGCCGGGGTAAGGCCCCTCGGCGCCCAGCCCTTGGCGCAAGGTCTGGATCGATTTCTCGGTGGCGGCACCAGCGCCGATATCTCCAGGTACCTGATTAAATACTGGAACCAGGTGACCCCGGGCAATGACGGGAAGTGGGGCTCCGTAGAGTTCGCCCAGGGCACCTACTACTGGACCAACCTCGATAAAATCTACAATTATGTGACCACCCGGGGCCTGCTTTACAAGCACCACACCCTGGTTTGGGGACAGCAGCAACCCGGATGGATCACCTCGCTCGACTCAGCCGGCCAACGGCAGGCGGTGGAAAACTGGATCAAGGCGGTCGGGCAACGTTATCCCAAGATGAATTTCATCGATGTCGTCAACGAGCCCATCCGGGCGCCGGCCGCGTACAAGCAGGCGCTCGGCGGGGACGGCGCCACCGGCTGGGATTGGGTGATCACCGCCTTCGAGCTCGCACGAAAATACTGCACCCCCGGCGTGAAGCTGCTCCTCAATGAATACAACATACTCCAGGACAACGCGATGACCGACAGCTATATCGCCTTGATCAACCTGCTGCGACAGCGGGGCTTGATCGACGGCATCGGCATCCAGGGCCACTATTTCGAATTCCGCAGTGACACCCGCAGTGCCAACCAGTATGCCTACAGCCTCACCACCCTGAAAGGCAACCTTGACCGCATCGCGGCCCTCGGGCTGCCGATCTATATCACCGAATTCGATGTTGACGAGCCGGACGATGCCGTGCAACTGGAGCAATACAAGATTTACTTCAAGCTCTTGTGGAACCAGCCCGCGGTGAAGGGCATCACCTTCTGGGGTTATATTGAAGGCGACGTCTGGACCTCCCACCCCTACACGTACCTGCTCAAGGCCAACGGCAGCGAGCGCGCTGTAGTCCCCTGGCTGCGTAATTATGTGCTGATGCCGCTGCCGCCACTTGCTCTCAGCCCGAACGGATCAAATGCAGAGGTGCGCAATCCCCGCCTCGTCTGGAACACCGCCCCGCTGGCGACAGCCTATCGTCTCCAGCTGACAACGGCGCGGGCCTTCAACACCACCCTTCTGGATACAACCCTCGCCGATACCTCGCTGCAGCTGGGCAAGCTGGATGCCAACGGCCGCTACTATTGGCGCGTCAGCGCCCGTAATGATAAGGGAGAGAGCGATTTCTCCGCGGTCGCCTTTTTCACCACCGGCACCACCAGCGGGGTGATCGACCCTGCGGAGAGCGCGCCAGCGGATTTCACGCTGGAGCAGAATTACCCCAATCCCTTCAATCCGGTTACAACCGTCGCCTTCCGCCTGGCGGCCGATGCCAAGGTCGACCTTTGTATCTTTGATCTTCTCGGCCGGGAAGTGGCTACCCTTTTCCATGGGCGTCTTGCGGCGGGAACCCACCAGCTGCACTTCGACGGCAGTGCACTCGAGTCGGGGAGCTACCTTTACACCCTGAAGAGCGATCATTTCAGGGTAACGCGGAGAATGACCCTGATCAAATAGACCACGACGAGATAAAAAAAGCCCCGCAGGATCTGTCTGGTCCTGCAGGGCTTTTTTATTTATGCCTGATTACCGGGGGCGGAGGAGAGTCCTGTGCCCAAGCGGGTATGGGAGAAAAGGTCTCCGAACCGGCCTAGAACGCCAGGCCCATGCCGAAAAGCAGATAGCTCCGTGTGGCTTCGTCCGGGTCTTTTCCCATCAGGTTGTTGAGAGCGTATTTCAGGGAAAAGTCCACTTTGGCCTTGCCTTCATCGTTCCAGACCATGTACCCCACACCGGCATCGAGGCCGAAACGGGTGCCCTTATCCCTGAACTCGCCGGTTTCGGCAACGAGGAGGTAAGGACCTTTATACTTTCCCAGCTGAATGCCCAAAAACGGCGTCCAGAGATCGTAGGAGTTGAGGGCGACGTTGCCGGTTGCGGTCACCTGATTGCTCTCGGGGAAAAAGAGATATCTTCCGCCCAATGTGAAGGTCAGAAGAGGGATCGGTGTAGCGAGCTTGCCAGTCACCCCCATACCCACGCCCATCTTGCTGGGGATGGTCGGATCCCCGGCAGTCCGGTAGGCGTAGTCGATGTTGAACCCCAGGGTGCTGCGGGATTGGGCCCATACAGCCGCTGCCAGGACCAGGGTCATGAGTACTGCGAAGCGTGCGTATCTCATCTGTGAATCCTCCGTTTAGCACAGGCGTGAAGAGCATCATGGTCCTGAAGAGGGCCATCCTGGAATGTTCAGAGACCGGCACGGAGCTGCCCTGCACGCTGCCGGGCCGGTACATTTATGCGATAAAAATAGGCAATGGCCTCCGTAAAATCAACAAAAAAAGAACCCGGTTGCCGGCTGACGCCGGAAAGGGGGCTGCGTGCGAAGAAGGGCTGCACCCAGCGTGATATTTTGTGTGGAGCAGATGGGATTCGAACCCACGACCTATACGGGCTGCGTGCGGAGAAGGGTTGCAGCCGGCGTGATTTGGACCTGTCCTTTCCACACTCTTCCGGGGCTGCTCAAAAGCCGACGGCTCAGATATACTCATTGAGGATGTTTTCGAGCAGTTCCAGGCGGCCGCTTTTCATCACAGGCATGCCCTGCTCGAGGATATATTTCTCCAGTTCGACCAACCCCACCTCACCCTTCATGATCCGGGCGCCGATTCCCGTCGTATAGCTCGCATAGCGTTCAGCAACGAAAGTGCTGAGCGCCTTGTCCTGGATCAACCTGTCGGCGATCAGCAGGCCGCGGGCGAAGGCATCCATGCCGCCGATGTGAGCGTGGAAGAGGTCGACCGGTTCGATGGAGCTGCGGCGTACGTGGGCATCGAAATTGAGGCCGCCGCTGCCCAGGCCGTTCTGCTTGAGAATGACCAGCATCGCCAGGGTCGTGCTGTAGAGATCTGTGGGGAACTGGTCGGTGTCCCAGCCGAGGAGCAGGTCACCGCGATTGGCATCGACGCTGCCGAGTTTTCCGGCGATGGAGGCCGCGGTAAGCTCGTGTTCGAAGGAGTGCCCGGCCAGGGTGGCATGGTTGGCTTCGACGTTGATCTTGAAGTAATCGATGAGATCATACTGACGCAGGAACGCGAGGGTGGTTGCGGTATCGGTGTCGTATTGGTGTTTGGTCGGTTCGCAAGGTTTGGGCTCGATGAGGAACTGTCCCTTGAAGCCGATCTGTTTGGCATAATCGACAGCCATGTGGAGGAAACGTGCGAGCTGTTCCTGTTCATGTTTAAGATCGGTGTTGAGCAGGGACTCATAGCCTTCGCGTCCACCCCAGAAGACATAATTTTCGCCGCCCAGGGCGAGCGTGGCATCGAGAGCGTTTTTGACCTGCGCGGCGGCCAGGGCGAAGACGTGGGCATCCGGGTTGGTGGCAGCGCCGGCGGTAAATATGCGGTGGCCGAAGAGGTTCGCCGTACCCCAGAGCAGTTTTACGCCGCTCTGCTGCTGCAGGGTTTGCGCGTAGCGGACCATGGTTTCGAGGTTGCGGCAGGACGCTGCGAAGGTTTCCCCCATCGGGGCGATGTCGCGGTCGTGAAAGCAGTAATAGTCGACGCCCAGTTTGGCGAAGAACTCGAAGGCGGCATCCATGGTCTCTTTAGCGCGATCGATGGGATCGGCCGCGGAGCGCCAGGCGCGGTCATAGCTCGATCCGCCGAACATGTCGGTGCCATCGGCCATCATGGTATGCCAGTAGGCGACGGAGAAGCGCAGATGCTCGGCCATGGTTTTGCCGGCGACCTTTTGCTCTTTATTATAATATTTGAAGGCCAGGGGATTTTTGGAGCCCTTGCCCTCGAAGGGGATCGGGCGGGTGATCTCGGGAAAATAGGTTCTAGGCATGGCGTGATTTCCTCATATGCGGGGGAGATAGGGTGAGGATTCGATAAGAATCCCTTGGTTCAATTTTTATTGAACCGATTTAAGAATACAGAATTTTACCATCAATGTCAAGGGAAAAAGCAAACAGGGTACCTCCCCAACATCTTGTTCCCACCTGACTCCTCGCGCCGTGTATCCCCCCCCCGAAATCTTGTTCCCACCTGACTCCTTGCACAGTATACTTTACATGCTTTTATCACTGGTAGCCCACTGTTTTTCATTATATTAAAGCCGGGTGGGAGCCAGTTTTGTTGGGGGGCGGGAGTGGGGTGCGACGGGTCAACGGAGAGAGGCGGGCCGTGCCAGGGCCGCGCGGCCGGGGGTCTCAGAGCCCTGCCGGCGCGCGCAGCGCGAACCCGTCCCTAGATCGCGAACCAGTAACTGAACTTGGCCAGGAAAAGATTGCCGCCTGAGGCCTCGAGCAGCCGGTCCCAGTTGTACCCCCAATCCCTCCGCCCTACTGTTTCATACGAACCGCGGTCGTGACTCCAGACCAGATAGAGCACCGATCCAGTACGCACCTCCCAGCGCAGCACCAGATTGGAGCGGAATTCACGGAAATTGAAATCGGGCCGGGAGATGCTATAATCCATGGTCCCATCGCCGTTTTCATCGATCTCCACCTGTCCGGTTTGCCGGTGATAGTGCAGTGCAGCGGGAGTGATACGCGGGGCCATCCGGTCATAGGCCGCAGCCGCCGGATCGACCACCCGCCGATACTCCTGATACTTGCCGAACGAGATGTAGGGACTGCCGTAGTACTGGATGGTCAATACCGGAGAGATGGCGCAGTCGAAGCGCAGGGTCAACTCCATGGTGTTACGGTCGAGCGCGGCCAGCAGATAGCGCGGCTGCCCCTGCCAGAATGGAGCGCCCATGAAATGGAGCATCTCCCGCTCATGCGAGAGCCCCAGCTCGGAGGTGAACTGGATCGCCTCGGTGACCTTGTAGCTCAGGCCGGGAGTAATGCCGGTGCTGGTCGAATAGCCATCGTCGAAGAAGTGGGTATAGTAGTGCAGCGACCCCCGTAACTTGCGGCCGGAGTCGGTCGAGATTCCGGCATTGGCCCCCCAATAGCCCTGGAGATGCAGGGCAGGACCGCCGCGCAGCACACGAGTATCGAGGGCGCGGCCGACACGCTCGGTTCCACCCCAGATGCTGTAGCGGTTGTTGAAGGTGAACGAACTGCTGAATTCCACTCCATGGGCGAGCGCCGTCCGGTCGAAATCCCAGTTTTGCTCCGCCTGCAGTTCCAGGGTATAGCGGCTGAAGAGGCGCCCGGGGGCGTTTTCCACCCACCCCAGTTCGAGTTCGCCGTGGATTTCGTCGGCCGAGCGCAGGAAACCCAGATCATTCAGCTCGAAACCAGGGGATTTCCAGGATAATCCGGTGCCATAGCGCCAATGGCCATAGCTGCCTTTTTTGAACTCGACCTCCCCCCCATAGCCCGCCAGCTGAGTGCGCGTGGAATCGTAATCGAGGTGGGCGGCATCGGGGCGCTGATAATAGCGTGCCGAGCCACTTTGCAGCCGTTGCAGTGCCGCGGCATCTCCGTTCACCTGGCTGCCGGCCAGCTTGACCTCGAGCTGGTATTTTTTATTGGCCAGGTAATGGCTGAGATCGACGCCGCCGCTGTAGGCGCTGCGGTTCATGAAGGAGAGATGCTCCGCTCCGATACGGCGATGGGCCGCGGTCAGCATCGCGCCGGCGACAGTATTGCCCTCGTCCATCTCCTTGACGATCCGGCCCACCAGGTAATTGCTCAGGGGCTCCACGGTTGTTTTTTTGCGGCCGAAGGCCGGGCTGGTGAGCGTCGCATACTCCTTTTGCGTGACACTTTCGATCAGGCCGACAGAAAGGCCGTTCCGGTCCTTGCCGGTCAGTTTGGCTGCGCCGAGGATGGTGGTCATATCCGGCATGTCGATGCGGCCGCCGGCTTCGGCCTCGGGCTCGTACGAGGGGGCATGGCCGATGCGGCGCGAATAAAAGAGCGATTCGCCGCCGAGGTTGAAATCAAACATGGTCCGGTTTTCGAGAAAGAAGGGCCGTTTCTCGTCATAAAAAACCTCATAGGCGGAGAGGTTGAGCTCGGAGGGATCGGCCTCAACCTGGCCGAAATCAGGATTGACGGTGTAATCGACCGTAAAGTTGCTCGAGATGCCGATCTTGCCATCGAGGCCGGCGCTGCTGTTCCAGTCGTGCGTGTGTCCCGAGGCCGGAAGTTCATTTGCGGGGAAGGTTTTAAGCCGGGCATAGCTATAGGGGAGAAACTCGATCTGTCGGCTTTTGGGCAGTCCCTTGAGGCCGCGCAGATAGCCCATGTCGTAGAGGTGACCAGGGCCGTTGCGGCGGATGAGCGTGAACTGATCCTCTTCCTCGAGGCGGTTGATCCAGCGCCAGGCATGCAAGCCCCAAACCTGTTCCTCCTTTTGGGCATAGCGCAGCTGGCTGAAGGGAATGCGCATTTCGGCGGTCCAGGCCGAATCCTCGAGGGCGGTCTTGCCCTCCCAGACGGCATTCCAGCTGGTATCCCATTCGTTATTATTCATGAGGATCAGGTCGACCTTGGTGCCGGCGGCGCTGATGTCGAATTCGAAACCGCTGACATGGCCGAAGTAGCTGTCGAGGCAGAGGCCGACGATGTCGCCGGCGACGCTCCACTGGTCGCGGCGGGCCGCGCGGCGGTCGATCCTGCCGGGTTCGTTGTCGAAGGCCCGGATGGCGACGTAAAGGTTATCCGCGTCATAGAGGATTTTCAGGTTCGTGGGCTGACTGGGCTCGCCCCCCTCGACCGGCATGTACTGGACGTACGTGTCGAACCAATACCCCTCGTTCCAGCAGGGATCATCCAGATGTCCGTCAATTTTCGGCGCTGCGGAGGTGATCCGTTGGGTCGTGTAGGTGCGTTTCATGGCCTCCTGGGTCGAGCTGGTGCGGGGCAAGAGGACCAGAAGGGTGGCCAACAAAAGAAAAGGGGCAGGGATCTCTTTCATAGTGTGGAATTCCAGGTCAAGGTGCACTGCTGATCGGGAACCCATAGCCACCCCGGATGGGTACCAGTGGGATTGTCACGCACCATGCCCCGCCTGCCGTACGGGCAGGCGGGGTGGCAAGCGAGAGGAATTACTCCCAGTCGTCCGTCCTGAAGGAGGAAGCGGGGAGGTTTTCCAGGTTGAAGAGCGAGGCCGTAGCGAGGTTGCTCCAGGCATAGCGGACGGCTGCCGGCTGGGGCACCTGCGGAGAGGAAACCGAGATCTCTTTGCCGGTAATCACCGCCTGGGCCGGCACGAAGTGTCTGTCCGCCCCGGCGATCTCGAAACCCGTGAGTCCCGCGCTGCCCGCCCTGAGACCGCTGCCCACATAGTCGAAGGAAAGCACGATCTTGTCTTTTTTGATCGTCATTTTCTTGTAGATCGGTCCCGAGCAAACCAGTTTGCGGCCGTAATCCCTGGCCAGAGCCCAGAGCGCGAGACGTCGGCCGACATCTTGCTTGTCGGGGGGATGGATGCTCGGTGCACCGATATCGAGCGTGACCGCCATGCCGGTCCTGGGATGATTCAAGGTCAGCATCTGCGCCTCGCGCAGTTCTTGCGAGCGGGTTGCCCGGCCATAATCATAGGGAGCGATCTGAACGAAGTAGAACGGGAAGGGGTTGCCGCCCCACTGTTGCCGCCAGCAATCGATCATCAGCGGGAAGAGGGTGCGGTATTCGCGCGGCCGTCCGGCATTGGATTCACCCTGATACCAGATGGCGCCGCGCAAGGTGTAGGGCACCAGCGGCGCGATCATGGCGTTATAGAGAAAGGTTGGGGTGTTGGCCGAGATCTCGATCGTCACCTTGGGCCGGGAGAAAAAGTCGGCGGTGCTGCTGCTTAAGCGGTAGAAGCGGCTGTTGGCAAGCTCCGCCACCGGCAGGTAGCGCCACTCGCCGGCCAGGGAGAGTGCCTTTTCCGGCTGGCCCTCGGGATAGAGCCGGAGCTGGTCCGCGCGGCCGTAGATGCCGCCGCCCCCCTGGGTATCGATGACGCGGACGGCGATAACATTAGCCCCCGGTTTCACCAGCTGGGCCGGGACAGTATAGATACGCGGGGTTTGCCAAAGGCCGGACTTTTCCATGCCGCCGATGCGTTCACCATTAAACCAGGTCACGTCCATATCGTCGATCGGGCCGAGTTCGGCAACGAGCGTGAGGCCGGCCCACTCTGCGGGGACCTCGATCGTTTTCCGGAACCAGATGACGCCATCGAACTGGCCGACCTCGGTATTTTCCCAGGAGACCGGCAGTTTCATGCGGCCCCAGGCGGCGTCGTCGCAGCTGACCGCCGGACACAGGCTGTCGCCAAAATCGACACCGACATAACGTTCACTCTCCGGTTTGTCGTTCAGGGAGACCACCGGATGACTCTCAAGCCACTGCTGCCGTGCCTTCATTTCCTCCTGGCTGGTGGCGAGTTTGTCAAGGACGCCGGCGAAGGCAGGCATGGTCTTGAGGTATTCGCTACTGGTCCAGGCTTCGGCCGGCGTGCCGCCCCAGCTGGTGTGAATCAGACCGATGGGCACGCCCAGTTCTTTCTGCAGCCGCTGGCCAAAGAAGAAGGCGGTGGCGCTGAAGGGGGCTGCGGTGGCCGGGGTGCACTCCTGCCACTGCCCGATGCAATCCCGGAGGGGTGTGGCGGAGGTGGCTTTCTGGACGGTGAAGAGGCGCATTTGCGGATTGCCGGCGGCAGCGATCTCGTCCGCAGAATGAGCGATGGGGTCACCGGGGGGCCAGCCGGCCAGAGGCATCTCCATATTGGACTGGCCGGAGCAGATCCAGACTTCGCCGATGAGGATATCCTGGAAGGTTTTGCTTCCGGAGGCGGCCCTGACGGTCAGCGTGAAGGGTCCGCCGGCGGCCGGGCTTTTCATCCGGGTCTGCCAGCGGCCGTCCGCAGCGGTGACCGCCGCCGCGGCAGCGCCCCAGCTGGCGGTGAGGGTCACCGTCTCGCCCGGAGTGGCCGTACCCCAAAAGGCCACCTGTTGTTTTTGCTGCAGCACCATGTGATCGCCAAAAATGGCAGGCAGCTCGAGGGCGACACCTGCCACGGCACTTGCAAGAATAACCATAACGATCAATCCGCTGATATGTTTTTTCATGACCAACTCCTGTTTAGTCGGGTCGGGCGAAGAACAGGACGGCTTCTACCTAGAGCGAGGAAGCCGAGAAGGTATCGCCTTGATTGATGTCGCCGGTATCCCATCCTTTCTTGAACCAGCGCTGCCGCTGAGCGGAGGTGCCATGGGTGAAAGCGTCCGGCACCACATACCCCTGTGACATGCGCTGCAAGCGGTCATCGCCGACCGCTGCCGCGGCATTGATCGCTTCGTCCAGGTCGCCTGGTTCGAGGACATTATTGAGCTTTTGCTCATAGTGGGCCCAGACGCCGGCAAAAAAATCAGCTTGCAGTTCGAGGCGGACGGAATACTGGTTATATTCCGCCTCGCTTACTCTCCCTTGCAGGGCGGAGATCTTGTCGGTGATGCCCAGCAGATTCTGAACATGATGGCCGACCTCATGGGCGATCACGTATGCGACGGCGAAATCACCGGGCGCATCGAGCTGATTTTTCAGCTCATTGCAGAACGAGAGGTCCAGATAGAGCTTTTCGTCCCCGGGGCAATAAAAGGGGCCGCTGGCGCCACTGCCATAGCCGCAGGCGGACTGGACCTGGTCGGTGTAGAGCACCAGGGTCGGCATGCGGTACTGGCTTCCGGCTTTGGCGAAGAGGTTGGACCAGACGTCTTCGGTATCCTTGAGGACCACCTTGGCGAAACTGGCGAGCTGGTTCTCCTCGTCCGAGCGCGCTTCGGTCTGAACGGAGGTGGACGTCCCCGTTCCGCCGCTTTCCCGGAGGTACTGCATGGGATCGCCGCCGAGCAGCCAAACCAGTAAAAGAATAATCAGCGTGCCAAGCCCGCCGCCGACCACCCGGCGCGAGGTCGTGCCACGGCGGTCTTCGACATTATCGCTTTCACTTCTGCCTATCCAGCGCATTGTTCACTCCTGTAAATGATCAAAAGATTGATTCTGATCTGAAAAGTTAGGAAATTGAATAGAAAAAAACAACGGAATTAGCAGGAATTCTTGACCGGGCTTCCGGTGGTAACCTGCACAGGAGAATTCCGTATGCAGATTTGCGTTTCAATTGTGCCGCGTATGGTGTATATTGTCACGAGAACAGAATCGTTCGAGAACAGGAGGTGCCTGTGGCGACAGCTGTCGCGATTTCAGGTATTTGCAAGAGTTTCGATGCGGTGCATGCGGTGGAGAACCTCTCCTTGCAGATCCACAAGGGGGAGATCTTTGGATTGCTGGGCCCGAACGGGGCCGGCAAGACCACGACCATCCGCATGCTGCTGGGGATTCTCATGCCGGATTCCGGATCCATCGAGATCCTCGGCCGTGCCAATGCCCGGGAGATCCCAAACCAGGTGGGTTTTCTGCCCGAAGAGCGGGGTCTCTTCAAGCGCATGACGGTGCTGGATATCCTCACCTTCTTCGCCGAACTCAAAGGATTGTCGCACAAAGCGGCTCTGCCCCTCGCCGATCAATGGCTCGAGCGGCTGGAGCTCAAGGAATGGCGCGACAAAAAAATCGAGGAACTCTCCAAGGGGATGCAGCAAAAGGTGCAATTCATCACCACCATCCTGCACCGGCCGCAGCTGGTCTTCCTCGATGAGCCGTTCAGCGGTCTCGATCCTGTCAACACCAACCTGATCAAGGATGTCATGCTTGAGCTGGTCAAAGAGGGCAGCACCATCGTTTTATCCACGCACATGATGGAACAGGCCGAGAAACTTTGTGACGCCCTCTGCCTGATCAACCGCGGTCAAAGCGTTCTGCAGGGCCCGCTGGCGGAGGTCAAGTCCCGGTTTGGCAAAAACCGCTGCCGGCTGAGTTATGACGGCGAGGCGCGATTCCTGCAGGACCCAAAGCTGGTCAGCCGGTGCGATGATTACGGACAATATGTTGAAATCCAGCCGGCCGATGAGATCAGACCCCAGGCCATTCTGGCGCGTGCATTGAATGAGGTCACGGTGCGCAGTTTTGATATCACCGAACCCTCGCTGAATGAAATCTTCATCACGGTGGTCAAGGGCAGCGGCACCACAGGAGGCGACCATGAATAAAACCTGGGTTTTAATCAAGCGGGAATTCTTCAGCCGGGTGAAGACCAAGGGTTTCCTCATCGGCACCCTCGCCCTGCCCGTCTTTGTCTTTGTGATCATGGGGGTGCAAATCGCGATGCAGTCCCTGGGGACAAAAGAGAAGAAAAATCTGGCGCTCATTGATCTCACGGGCCGGATCGCGCCGTCCTTCATCGCCTATATGGACTCCAGCTACCAGGATGCCCGCAAGACCCCCCTCTATACTTTCACGAATGTGCAGGCTGCTCCCGAGAGTCTGTCCACTCTCAAGAGCCGCTTGAGCCGCCAGGTGCAGGATGAAGAGATCAACGGGCTGATCATCCTTCCCGCGGAGATCTTTGAGAGCGGCCAGTTCGAGCTGCACGCTAAAAACATCAGCAATATGGAGTTCAATGCCAATCTGGAACGTGCGCTCTCCCGGGTGGTATCCGATCTGCGTCTTGCACAAAGCGGCATCGATCAGGTGCTGGTGCGTAAACTGACCCGCGGCGTGGACCTCAAGACCTTCAAGGTGAGCGAAGCGGGCACCAAGGAGGAGAGCGGAATGATAGCGTTCGGCATCAGCTATGTGATGATGTTCATCCTCTACATGGCGCTGCTCTTTTACGGTCAGTTTGTCATGCGCGGTGTCTACGAGGACAAGTCCACACGGGTCATGGAGGTGGTTCTCTCTTCGGCGCGGGCGGATCAGATCATGGCGGGCAAGATTGTGGGCATCGGCGGTGCCGGCCTGCTGCAATTTCTGATCTGGGCGCTGGTTATCGCCCTGGTCTCCTCCTATGGCATGGTGATGATGACCCTCTTCGCCCCGGGCGCGGGCCAGCTCCCGATTCCGGCGATCTCGCTGTCGGTTTACTTTTTCTTCTTCCTCTACTTCATCCTCGGCTATTTTATCTACGCCACCTTGTACGCCACCCTCGGCAGCATGGTCAATGATGAGGCGGACGCGCAGAGCCTGCAATGGCCGGTAACCTTTCTTATCATCCTGGGATTCCTGTTCATGTTCTTTGTGCTCAACAATCCCAACAGCACCATGGCGGTCCTCCTCTCCCTCATTCCCTTCTTCTCGCCGCTGCTGATGTTTTTGCGCATCTCCGTCGGCGCTGCGCCCTGGTGGCAGGTCCTGATGAGCGTGGTGCTGATGATCCTGACTATCATCGGCCTGATCTGGGTCACCGGCCGCATCTTCCGGGTTGGCATCTTGATGTACGGCAAAAAGCCCAATCTGCCTGAAGTCCTGAAGTGGATCCGGTATTCCTGATATCCAATCTGCACATCCTGAAGTGGATTAAATAGTACGGATGTAGACAAAAAAAGCGGGCCGCAACGCCCGCTTTTTTTGTCTGAAGGGAATTTCCACCGCTATTTGTTCCGGATTCGGATCTCCATCAGGATCCGCACCACGGCGAGATCCGAGGGCGTGGTGTGGACGATGGTCAAACCGCGAATCTTGCCAAAGGGTTTACCCTCCCGGAACTGCCGCTTGAATTCCTCGGGAATCGCGCTGGCCTCCACCTCCAGGGCAGCCTTTTCCCCGTAATAAAAGGTCGTCCGGAATGCACCGGGGACGAGGGAGAGCCAAAAGATCGTCCGCTTTTTCAAGACGGCTTTGAAGAGCCAGCTCTTGCCGTCGCGGTAATACCGCCATTCCGTGGTCATATCCGGATAGCTTTGCGCGATATGGTCAAAGAAGGCCAGCCATAACGGTTTGGCTTGGCCCAGATGCGCAAAGATGATCTCATCGGACGGGTATTGATCGGGATCGGATAATACTTTTTCTTCCATGTTCTCTTTCCTTTCAATCAGACACGGCGGATAATTCGCCCCGCCAGCTGGCC
>Ga0116171_10002274_pt1 | contig 18371 bp, 10 predicted proteins | sample AD_JPNHW2_MetaG_FD_89798 | JGI IMG/M metagenome (GOLD analysis project Ga0116171, IMG submission 89798) | Active sludge microbial communities of municipal wastewater-treating anaerobic digesters from Japan - AD_JPNHW2_MetaG | ecosystem: Engineered > Bioreactor > Anaerobic > Digestate | place... | reverse complement strand
AGATGGATGATTCTTTTCGCAATATTTTTAACTTTTTTCAGTATAACCATTTTATTGTCTGATTCAGCCCTGATCTTCAAGCAATATCTGCCTTATTATCCTGTAATCAGAATAATTCTATTCATGACACTTTTATCTTTTTTAGCAGGAAACCTGGTCGGAAAATTAATTTATAGTTCATTTACAAAATATAGAATTATTAATATCACAGTTTCATTTATTCTTTTTTTAATGCTGTTTTTTTATTTTTTTAAAACTCTTATTTCAGGTGAAACTTTTTCACACTTTAATCTTTACGTCAAATCCCGGTATCTGACATCTTTAATTATAATAGCTCCATCTTTCTTCTCTGGAATGATCAATTGCTATTTCGCAAAAATTTCAGCAGGAGATTTTATTGACGAAAAAAATCTCCTGTCCCGTTATTTAATTATTACTTGTCTGGCAATTGCCGCCGGTATTTCTTTGTCTCTAATAAGTCATTTGATTTATCCGGGGTTCTGCTACTTTGGCTACATTTCTGTATCCATGGCATTTTTAGCAATGATACTTATAATCTTTGTAAATATTCCGTTTATTCCTGAAGCGCTTATTGCCCAGCATTATCCCGATGATGATCACGTAGAGCAGGAAATGCAGTTTCACAGAGATGATCTCTTCTATACATATACAAATTTTTCTTATATCACTATTTATGTTTTTCTCGGATTAATTGCATTCAATAAGTTCTTCGGCGATTTTTATTACTACAATTTCATGTATGTGTCTGTCATTTTAATTTCAATGATTCTCGGAATAATAATGGGAACGATCAAAAAATTCTCTTCCTGGCATGTCTACAGTGAGATGCTCTTCCCGATATTTTTTTTATCATATCTTTTTTTACTCTATAACTATGAAAACAAAATTCATCCTTTTATAGGATTTCTATTTCTGATACTTCCGTCATTAATATTCGGATTTTCTATAAAGCAGACGATTTTAAACATAACTTATAACTTTAAACACGAAAAAAGATTCAGTATTATTAATTTTTCCCTTTTTATACTGCCTATTCCAATAATAATAGCAGCCTCTCTGGTAGGTTATACCAATCTGTTTTTTTTCCTGATACTATATGTAATTACTCTTCTGAATATAATAATACCGGGACTTTTTCTTTTTAATTCAAGTTTAAGTTCAGGGAAAAAGCTGTTTTACTTTTTTTTCTCTCTTCTTTTTATTCCATCAATAATTTTCATGCATCTATATTATAAAATTCCCTTAAACAGCAAACCATTTGTAGACAACATTACCAATTTTGAATTACTGCGGAATACTAATTTTAATCTTCCATACATTAACGAAAGAGGAGAGATTAAAAAGTCGGGCTCTACAATATTTTATCTTTCAGAAAGCACAATACGTAATTTAAAAAGAGCTGCTGCTGTTACTTCTCTCTTTTGTGATGAAGAATCCAAAGTGATGATTATAGACAGCAACCAGAAATTTTTTAGAAATCCTCTTTTCGGATTTTACAAAAATTCCATTGTAATTGACAATGTTCCCTCTGAATTCATCAGCAACAGCAAGCTGCCGATATCAGGCAGAGAGCTTTATGTTGCTCAGGAGAAAGAGATACTTAATTTTCTCATTGATGATAATACACAATATCACTCGATAATTGACTCACCGAATATTCTTGATCAGAATTTTTATCCCTTCCGGTTTTCAAAGGATTATTATTTATTAGCGAAGAAACGATTAACTGAAAACGGTGTGTATATTAATATAATAGATCTGCAGCTTTCGAATTATGAATTAATATCAAAATCTTTATCTGCGATTTCTGAAGTTTACAAACATCACCTGGTTTTCATTTTTTCAAATATAGCAGTTGTCATTTCATCAGATAATAGTGAAAGCCTGAAAATTAATAGAGACTCCATCAATCGAATTACAAAAATAATTGAAAATAATTCAATATACGGATTAATTTTCTATAATGAAATTCATCCTTTCAATAATATCATCTTTAATGACTTAAACATTTTTCAGCAGTTTTTATCATCATCAAAAAAAATAAATCCGTATATATATTCTTCAGTAGAAATAAAAAATATTCCTGAACAGTTATCAGAGTTTTACTTCTCGTATAAAATCGAGTGGATTGATTCTCTTTTTTCTGATGATAAGGAAAACAGCAGTTTTATCTCTTCATTCAAATCTGAGCTTTCAAGGAATACTGCAATACTCAACCTTTTAAAAAGAACTGAATATGCAGAATCAGTAAATGCATATGATCAGGAAACGGACCTGTTATTTCAGCTTAAAAAGTACACTCCCTATAATGACGATTTAAAAAAATATCTTCAACTTGTTCTGGAGTATAAAGAAAACTATTACTATATAGAAGCATTGAGACTTGAAAAAGAAAAAAAATGGGATGATGCAGCAATTTTATACCGCGCAATTCTTACAATGAACAGTAATAATTTTGATGCAAATTACAGATTTGGTCTTCTATATATAACTCTTCAGGATTTGAATAACGCATTCAAATATCTTGATACAGCATTAAAACTGAATAAAAACCATCCGCAGGTACTATACCAGATGGGTATTTTATTGTTTTCCAGTGATAAATTTAAAGAATCAATCGAGTATCTTGAAAAGGCGAAAGAGCTCGGAATAAATACTGCAACGCTTTACCTGTATCTTGGAATATCATACGAGAAAACAAACCAACTTGAAAAAGCACATGAGAATCTCGAAAAAGCTGTCATGTTAGATCCGGGTGACGCAAAACTTAAATCTGTGATTGATCAGCTGAACAAAAAAATTACTGTTGAATCAGATCAAGGAGTTACTGAAGAGAAGAAGAATATGTCTGATGACGAACAGGATGAAGAGATAAAAATTCCTGTTAATAAAAAAGCTATCAAAGCAAGATTGAAGGATAATGAAGAATAATACTGAAAGTTTACTGCCTTGGAAAAAAATTTAAGGGGCAAAGCCCCTTAAATCAGATTTTATCATTTTATTTAAATCTTTTTATTATTTATTTAAATGAAGCTATCGCTTCTTTAAATTTAGGAATTGACCTCTCTATAACTTTTTCAGAAATACAGTATGCAATACGGAAATAGCCCGGGCCTCCAAATCCGACACCCGGTACTGCCAGGATGTTATATTTCTGAAGATGTCTTACAAATTTTACATCATCACCACCTGGAGATTTGCAAAAGAGATAAAATGCACCTTCAGGTTCAGTAAACTCATAACCGGCTTCCTTTAATCCAGACATAAATATATCACGTCTTCTTTTGTAAATATTAACATTTACTGCCGTTTCATTCAGTTGTGCAACAATTCTCTGCATCAGAGCTGGAGCATTAACAAACCCCAGAATTCTGTTGCTTAAATTTAATCCGGCCATTAAAAGAGCATGATTATCTGCATCGGGACTTATAGCAACATAACCAATCCTTTCACCAGGAAGTGAAAGTGATTTCGAATATGAATTAATAACAAGTGTATAAGCATATTTAGACAGCACCGGAGAAACAGCCCTGTTATCATATACAATTTCTCTGTATGGCTCATCACATATTAAAAAAATCTTTCTGTCACCGCTGCTTTTTTTCTTCAGCATCTCACAGAGTTTATCTATCTCTTTTTCAGTATATATTTTACCAGTTGGATTATTCGGGCTATTAATAATTATCCCTTTAGTTTTTGGTGTTATAGCTTTTTCAATAGCATCTATGTTAATTGAAAAATCAGAATTTGAATCAACTAAAACAAGCACACCCTGATGATTTGAAACATAGAATCCGTACTCTGCAAAATAAGGTTTAATAGCGATTATTTCATCACCCGGATCAAGGATAGTTTTTAATACGATGTTCATTCCACCCGCAGCACCGCATGTCATAACTATTGAATTACCATCTATCTTCAATTTATGATCTTTCTCAACTTTGAGTGAAATAGAATTTCGTACATCAGTAAAACCTGTATTCGGCATATATCCATGTACACCTGCTACAGTTGAATTAGCCATTTGTTTAAGCGCCTGAAAAAATTCTGCCGGCGGTTCAAGATCAGGATTACCAAGACTGAAGTCATAAACATTTTCAGCTCCGAATTCAGCTTTAAGTTTCGCACCTTCTTCAAACATCTTTCTTATCCAGGATGATTTTTCGATTGATTCCTGTATTTTTAGAGATATTGACATATTTACCGCCGTTTATTATTTCTTAGTTTCTTCGATTTTTTTAACAAGATTTTTTATCATCTCATTATTCGGTGCCAGCTCAAGAGCTTTTTTCGCGTAACTCTCCGCTTCATTACTTTTACCCATCATCACAAGGCTTTGCGCAATATTTGTATTAATCTCAACTGATCCAGGATTAATGGCAAGAGCTACTGTAAATGCTGCATTTGCGTCGCCAAATTTATTCAATTTCATGAGTACAATCCCGAGATCATTATAAGAAAAATAAAATTCAGGATCAATAGAATTTGCCTTTTCAAGTAATTCCTTAGCTCTCAAAAAGTTTCCTTTCTGATACGAAATTCTTCCCAGTATCCAGAATAACATTGGATCTTCTTTAATTTTAAGTCCATCCTCTACAATTGATGAAGCGTCACCAAGACGGCCTTTTTCAGAATACAAAATTGCGAGATCAATATAAGGATCAACTTTTGTTTTATCAATTGCCATGCATCGCCTGAAATGCGCAGATGCGGAATCTGCATTACCAAGCTTCCAGTGATTGTGCGCAGCGAGAAAACGTATTTTATAATTTGGAGACCCCTGCTTAAAATCATCTGCAACTATAAGATCCTGCCCCAGCATATTAAGAGATTCCTGGTATTTATTTTCCTGAAATAATGACAAAGCCTGATCATATGCAGCAAAAGCATTAGAACTCATCACAGCAAATATTAATAAAAAAACTAAAAACTTATTCATACATAACCCATCCGATACAAATATTACCTGAAAAAACGGTATTGAAAATTTATTTTGATAATTTCCTGCACTGCCGGAAAAAATCAATATTTTAATAATAACTAAACTTTTTTATGACCACGAATATATTTTCAATAACAATTTCCGGAATTCTGTCTTTTTTTAAAAATTGATCATAAATATTGAAATATTTTTACGCCTCTCCGGCATATGGGCAACTCCTTACAAATTGGATGGAGTTTATAGTAAATAGTTTGTATTCCCCTTATCAATTCATTGAGAAATTACTTATCGGACGGATAGAAGCCGACAATTAAAATTTTACCAGTCTCTGGTACTGTTAATTTAACAAAAATAAAAAGAGCGATCGTTATGATCGCTCTTTTTTATCAGATATTCAAAATCAGATTATTTTCCGTTTTTCTTATCACCATTCTTAATTACTGCATGCGCTGCGGCAAGTCTCGCAATTGGAACCCTGAACGGTGAGCAGCTTACATAATCAAGTCCAAGAAGATGGCAGAATTCAACTGAATTAGGATCTCCACCATGCTCGCCGCAAATTCCTATTTTTAAATACTTATTTACTTTTCTTCCTTTTTCCACGGCCAATTTCATCAATTCGCCAACGCCTGTTCTGTCTACAGTTTTGAATGGATCCACAGAAAGAATTTTTCTATCTATGTACTCCGGCAAGAATGTACCGGCATCGTCACGGCTGAATCCGAATGTCATCTGAGTAAGGTCATTTGTTCCGAAGGAGAAAAACTCAGCTTCTGCAGCAATATTATCAGCAGTTAAACAAGCTCTCGGAACTTCAATCATTGTACCAACCTGGTAATCAACCCGGATTTTTTTCTGTGCCATTACTTTTTCGGCAGTATCAACAATTATTTTCTTTTGAAGAACAATTTCTCTGAAAGTACCAACAAGAGGAACCATAACTTCCGGTTTAACATCCACACCTTTTTTCTTGAGCTCACATGCTGCTTCGAAAATCGCCTGCGCCTGCATCTCTGTAATTTCCGGATATGTTATTCCAAGACGGCAGCCTCTATGGCCGAGCATAGGATTAAATTCATGAAGAGATTCAACTCTTGCTCTAACTTTTTCAAGAGACATTCCCATCTCTTCCGCCATAATTTTCTGGCTAGCTTCATCATGGGGAACAAATTCATGAAGCGGAGGATCGAGCAGCCTTATTGTTACTCCATAACCTTCCATGGCGCTTAGAATCCCTGTAAAATCTTTTTTCTGCATTGGCAGCAGTTTTTTAAGAGCTTTTTTTCTTCCTTCAACATTTTCTGAAAGAATCATTTCCCTTACTGCTTTAATTCTATCACCTTCAAAAAACATATGTTCTGTACGGCAAAGGCCAATTCCCTGAGCTCCGAATTTACGCGCAACGGCTGCATCATGAGGAGTATCTGCATTTGTTCTTACAGTAAGTTTTTTATATTCGTCAGCCCACTTCATAATTGTTTCAAAATTGCCGGAAAGTTTAGCGTCGATGGTATCTACTTTACCGAGCATTACATCACCGGTTGATCCATCAAGAGAGATAAAATCGCCCTCATTGATAACTTTTCCCGCAACTTTTAAAGTCTTTTGCGAATAACTGATATCAAGAACTCCGCACCCTGAAACACAGCATTTTCCCATTCCACGCGCAACAACAGCAGCATGAGATGTCATACCGCCTCTCTGAGTCAGAATTCCCTGAGCGGCATTCATTCCTTTAAGGTCTTCGGGTGAAGTTTCAATTCTGACAAGTATAACTTTCTCGCCTTTTTCAGTCCATTCATGTGCAACATCTGCATTAAAGACAACTTTACCGGTTGCAGCTCCCGGTGAAGCAGGAAGGCCTTTAGCGATAATTTCTTTTTTTGCTTTAGGATTAAATGTCGGGTGAAGAAGCTGATCAAGCGAAGCAGGATCGATTCTTAAAAGAGCTGTCTTCTTATCTATAAGTTTTTCATTAACCATATCTACAGCGATATTAACAGCAGCTGCTGCTGTTCTTTTGCCGCTTCTTGTCTGAAGCATCCATAATTTCTCATTTTCAATTGTAAACTCGATATCCTGCATGTCTTTATAATGCTTTTCAAGTTTAATGTATACTTTTTCCAGCTGATCGTAAGCTGACGGCATACACTCCTGAAGAGACGGAAATTTTTCTTTTCTTTCTTTTTCTGTTATACCGTTTTCTTTTGCCCACTTTCTTGAACCGGCAATAGTAACCTGCTGAGGAGTTCTGATACCTGCGACTACATCCTCTCCCTGGGCATTAACAAGATATTCTCCATAAAAAGCTCTCTCACCTGTTGCGGGGTCCCTTGTGAAGGCTACACCTGTGGCACATTTATCTCCCATATTACCAAAGACCATCGATTGGACAGATACTGCAGTTCCCCAGTCATCATCAAAACCATTCATCTTTCTATATAAAATTGCCCGCTCATTATTCCATGAACCGAAAACTGCCCCTATAGCTCCCCATAGCTGCTCATGCGGATCATCCGGGAACGGGCGCTTTAATTTTGCTTTTATTAGGGCTTTAAATCTTTTTACAAGTTCTTTAAGGTCATCCACCTTGAGATCAATATCTGACGCATAACCTTTTTCATGTTTGACTTTATCCATTACTTCTTCGAAAGGATCTATTACATCTGCAGATTCAGGTTTAAGCCCCATTACAACATCACCATACATCTGAATAAATCTTCTGTATGAATCCCAGGCAAATCTCTCATTACCTGTTTTTTTAATGATTCCTTTTATTGTATCATCATTCAAACCGAGATTAAGAACTGTATCCATCATCCCCGGCATTGAAACCCTTGCTCCGGATCGTACTGATACTAATAATGGATTTTCAACATCGCCAAAACCGTTTCCCATAATCTTTTCAACTTTTTTCATCGCAGCTTCAACGTCTTTATCAAGTCCTGCAGGGAACTCTCTGCCGTTGTTATAATACTCTGTACAGACTTCTGTAGTAATTGTAAATCCTGCTGAAACAGGTACACCGAGATTTGACATTTCTGCTAAACCGGCTCCCTTACCTCCAAGCAGATTTTTCATGTCAGCACTGCCCTCTGCGATTCCCGCGCCAAAACTATAAACTCTTTTAGCCATTGATCATTCTCCTTTAAACGTATTAACAATTATAGGGTTTTTTTAATAAAAAACCTGAAAAATCCCTTACACTTTCTTCTAAGTATAATTTCTGATTAACTTACATATTAAAAAAAGAATATTATTTTCCGCAAGAATAAATTGTAAAAGCTTTTTCTATAATACAATGTATTGAATTTATATTCATTGTCAAAATAATGTTTATCAGTATTTTAAATTTTAAAAAATTACTCTAAAAAATTTATTTTTAAAAATATCCTGCTTGTAGAATTTTTAATATATATAACTGAATAATTAAGTCAAAATATATTCAGATTTGCAGGCACTGGTCATATTATCATATAACTATTTTCACTTAAAGTATATTTTAGATTAGATTCGTATATTTCTTTCATGATATTATAAATAAAGCTAATTTAAAAATATACTTTATAATTAAATAATGCAAAATCCAATCAATTGTACCGATAATTAATTTAGAGAATACCATAAAGAAAGTTATGACTACAATTCGTAATAATACCTTAAATGGATTAGACAGAGACAATCTTGAAAAAATGATTTTTGATCTGCAAAACCTTCTCGAGATTGCCCTCAGTCTATCATCAAACCTGGAATTTGACAGCCTGGTTGAATCCATTCTCTACATATGTATTGGCCAGATGATTGTCGATAAAGCTGCAATCTTTTTAAATTCTAACCTTGAAAATGAAGACCTTTCTCTATACATGTCGCGGGGCTACACTCTTGAGCCTGATTTAAAAATTGTTTCTAAATCAAATCTGATTAACTATTTATATACGAATTGCGGAATAATAGACTCTGAAAAAGCCAGAGAGCTGATGTCAACTGACCCATCTACTAAAGATACATATGAAAAACTTAAACCAGAAATTGTAATACCTCTTAAATCCAAAAATTCCATTAATGGTTTAATATTTTTAAGCCAGAAAATAATGGAAAATTCATATACAGAACAGGACTTCCTCTTTCTTGAAAAAATGGCTAAATTCGCTTCCATCGCTGTTGAGAACTCTCGTCTTTACAGAATGGCCACTCTTGACAGAATGACAGGCCTTTTTGTCCACCATTACTTTCAGGAAAGACTTATTGAAGAGTTTAAAAGATCAGAAAGGACAGGAACTCCGCTGACATTACTCATGGCTGATCTGGATCATTTTAAAAACGTAAATGATACATATGGCCACCAGCAGGGAGATATCATTTTAAAAGGAACTGCATCTATTATACATCAGAATATCCGCGGTTTCGATATAGCTTCACGGTATGGCGGAGAAGAATTTGCTGTAATTCTTACCGAGACGGACATTTCAGCAGCAGAAACAATTGCTGACAGACTTAGAAAAAAAATTGAAGGCGCTATATATAATAACTGCGGAAAAAATATAAATGTTACGATCAGTATCGGTTTAGCGCAGTTTAATCATAAAAAAGATAAGAATGGAATTGATCTGATTAAAAGAGCGGATACTGCTCTTTATGCTGCCAAATCTCAGGGAAGAAACAGAGTTGTAAAATCGGAATAGAATACCGGGGCATAATGTTAAATAAAATTATTAAAAACAGCCGGACGGCAGACGATAATGGAAAACTGACCGGCATTATCGATATGATAAAACTGAATCCTGCTAACCGTGAAACATATATTGAATTGGCTGTGGAATTGACCAGATTAAAAAAATTTGATCAGGCGATAAAATCATTTCATAAAGCTAATTCATTTCATGAGGATTACATAACACTTTACAATATTGGTTGTTTATATTACAAAAAAAATGATTTTAAAAATGCTATTTTAGCCCTCGAAAAAGCAAAACTGCTGAATAATAAGTTCCATATGATTTTTTTACTCACAGGCTTATGTTATGGCAGATTAAATAATTTTAAAGCGTCTGAATCAAATTTTATCAATGTGATTATGACTGATCCGGAAAATACCACTGCGCTAACCGCACTTGCAGTTCTGTATTACAACCAGGGGAAGGTGGATGATTCTCTTAAAATCATAAAAAGAATTTCCAGTTCAAAATTAAAATCTGATACAGTTCAGAAAATTAAATCAGAAATACTTTTTAACTCGGGGAATACAGCTGAATCTGCGTATGAAATTAAAAAGTTTAAAGACAGCTCGGAAAAATTCCAGAATTTCAACGACTATATACAATCCATACCAGTTGCTATCCTCACTGACAAATATGGATCAATTGAAGAAAAAATTCAGAAACTCGAAAATGACCCGTCTAAAACAAGAGATAATCTTATATCACTCAGCCTCTGCCATCTTTTTTCAGGAAACACAGACTCAGCAATTGATTATCTCTATGAAGCACGAAGGAGTATTGCTATATAATTATTTCTTTTTAAAAATAGATTTAATTTTACTTATTAATGAGCTCCTTTTTTCAGGAGTTTTTTTATGTACTTTTACTGCCGGTTTTTTATTATTTTTCTTCTCCGGACTGGCTGTGATTTCTCTTTTAACGGTAAATTCCTCGCCATATCTTTCTTTATAATAATCCATTCTTTTATCGAGACTTAAATTTTTTGACGGCCTCTCTTTTGGTGCTGAAGCAATATTTTCTTTTTTGCGGTTTTCTTTTACATAACTGCTCTTGCCTGCTGCAGCTTTAGGTTTAATCTCGGCAGTACTCCTTCTGGTTTTAACAGTATTATCTTCTTTCTTTTCGGGAGCTTTCCTTGTATCTTTTCTCTCAGGCCTGGCTGCAACTGCAGGTCTCTCTTTTCCTTTTCTCTCTTTGCCGTACCTGTCTGTTTTTTTATCATCATGCTCAGAAACAATTCTTGTCTGCTTGGATTCTCTCATAAAATTACGAATAAATTCATCCTTACTTTGATCTTCGGCAAACATCTCATCTCCAGCCCATTCAACCGGAATTTTCATTTTTATATATGATTCTATTGCTTCAAGGCCATAGACAAATTTTTCACATGCAAAAGTTACTGCCATTCCTGCTTTACCGGCTCTGGCTGTCCTTCCTATCCTGTGGACGTAGTTTTCAAAATCTTCAGGAATATCATAATTTATAACAAGATCGAGATCATTAATGTGAAGACCTCTTGCTGCAACATCAGTGGCGACAAGATACTTCAGTTTACCTGATTTGATATTTTCAATTATTCTGGATCTTTTATTCTGCGGGAGGTCACCGATAATATAACTGCACTCATAGCCGTTACCTGCCAGCCTTGCGGCAACTCTCACTGCATCCTGTTTTGTATTTGTAAATATAAGCGCATTTTGAGGATTCTGTGTCTTAAGAATTCCCAGTAAAAGATTTATTTTTTCATTTGTCCCGACATGATAAAGAACCTGCTTAATTTTATCGACAGTAACCTGTCCGCCGGAAATAGTTACCTCGGCAGGATCATTCATATATTCCCATGCAAGATTTTTCACTTTAGAACTTAGAGTTGCACTGAAAAGCATTGATATTCTTTCAGTCGGAGCTGCCATTCTCTTCATCATTCTTTTTATGTCAGGGAAAAATCCCATATCAAACATTCTATCCGCTTCATCAATTACAAGAATTCCGAACTCGTTGAACTTAATTTTCCCGCTGCTGGCAAAATCTATCAATCTTCCGGGAGTACCGACATAAATATCCACTCCCTCCTTCATGGCAGTTTCCTGCTGGTTGTAACCGACTCCGCCGTAAAAACTTTGAATTTTAAGATCCAGATGTTTACCTAGAAGCTTACCCTCTTTTTCTATCTGTATTACCAGTTCTCTTGTAGGGGCAAGGATCAGAACTTTTTTATTTTTCATTTTTTCATTGGTAAGCAGGAGGTGATAAAGCGGAATCATAAATGCTGCAGTTTTACCTGTTCCTGTCTGGGATTGTACCAGTATGTCCCTTCCCTCTAGAGTATATTTTAAAGACTCCGCCTGAACTTCCGTACAATCAACAAAGCCTGCATCTTCTATACCTTTTAAAATCTTTTCATCAAGATTGAATTCACTGAATTTCATTTATTTAAACTCCATATGCGTATATAACCATATATCGATAAAAGAATCTATTTGTAAAGTAAAAGGAAAAAATAAAAAAATAAAAAAATTGACATATTTAATACATTATACCATTGGTGTTATTGGTTCAACCAATATACCAATGAGTTATAAAAATGTTTATAGAAGTTAATAAAAAAAACCTGAGCGATGAAGTTGCGTCACAAATTATAAACCGGATTATTTCCGGGGCACTCCTCCCCGGAGAAAAACTTCCCCCGGAACGGGAAGTTTCAGAAAAAATGAATGTCAACCGGCATACATTACGGGAGGCGCTTAGAAAGCTTGAAGTTCTGGGACTGCTCTCTGCCAGGCAGGGGGATGGAATCTATATCAAAGATTACAGGGATTCAGGAAATCTCGAGCTCTTAAAACATATTCTTTATCAGAATAAAGATAGCAATCCGGGAGCTCTTAAAGATATTCTCGAGATCAGGAGAATAATTTCTCCGGAGATGGCAGAAAAAGCAGCGTTAAACAGAACAGAAGCAGATATCATTGCCTTTCAGGAAATTCTGGTTTCAGAAAAATCTACAATCGAGAAAGACCTTGCGATCCATCAGGCAATCGCACGTGCGGGTAACAACATTCTTTATATATTTATACTTAACTTTTTCAACGACATATTCAAAGACTTCGGGCAACTTTACTTTTCTATTGAAGAGAATAAAAAAGTGAGTAACAAATTTCATAATGATATCGCAAAAGCAATAATAGCAGGTGATTCAAAATCTGCAAAAAAAATTATGAATGATGTTATTACTTATGCTGAAAAAAAATATTAACCTATCTGGAGAAATAAAATGATAAGATCTGAATTTAAAGATGATAAAGAATATGATATAATAGTTATAGGTGGAGGAATTACCGGAGCTGCTGTTGCCTATGATGCAGCTTCAAGAGGACTTTCCGTAGCACTTGTTGAGAAAGACGACTTCGGTTCAAAAACATCATCTGCAACATCTAAACTGATTCATGGCGGACTCCGGTACCTGGCGAATTTTGAACTTTCGCTTGTAAGAGAATCCCTAAAAGAGAGAAGAATTCTGGAAAATATTGCGCCGAATTTTGTATACCCCATCGCCAACATGATTATATTCAATAACACAGCTATGAAAAAACAGAGAAACCTTCTGAAAATCGGAATGATCCTTTATGATTTGCTTTCGTTCGATAAAAAATTCACATGGGATAAGAGTAAAAGGCTCCCATCTCACAAGAATTTTTCCAGGAAAGAAACTATAAAAGATGAACCGGCACTCGACAGCACAGAGCTCGGAGGATCCCTGGTATATTACGATTGTGCCAGCCTCTTTCCCGAACGTCTCACCCTTGCTTTTATTAAATCAGCATTAGGCAAGGGAGCAGACATAGCAAATTATATGGAAGTTACCGGATTCAGAATCAATAACAGCAAAATAGAAGGTGTAAATTTAATTGATAAAATAACTAAACGCGCTGCTTCAATAAAAGGGAGGCTTACAATAAACTGTGCAGGCCCCTGGGCAGACAGAATTTTATCGCTTACAGGAACTGTTGAGCATAAAGAAGTACTCCGCAGATCAGAAGGAATTCATATTATTACAAAAAAAATTCTTAATAAATATCTGGTCACTTCATCAACTCCCGGCGGCAGGCACATCTTTATCATTCCATGGAGAGGATACTCTTTGATTGGAACTACTGACAAGGAATATATAGGAAGCCCCGATGACTGGAAGATCAGAAAAGAGAGTATTCTTGAACTTATAGATGACGTAAATGCTTCTTTCGGTGAAAAGATTAAAATATCCTATGATGATGTTATTCACTGCTATGGCGGACTCAGGCCTCTTGTTGAAGACCAGACTGAAGATGTCTATGAATCTTCAAGAAAGTATGAAATTTTCGATAACAGCGTTGATGGTTTTGACGGACTTATAACTGTTGAAGGGGGCAAGTACACGACAAGCAGAAACCTCGCTGAAAATGTAATGAAAATTGCATGTAGAAAATTAGGTTTATCTGATAAAAAAGCGGGTACTGATAAAGATTATCTCCACGGTTCGGAGATTGAGAATATCGAAGCTTTTGTTAAATTCTACATAACAAAATATCCTAATCTTCCAGTCAGTACAGTAGATTATCTGGCAAGAATATATGGGACAGAAATTGATGATTTATTATCAGTGATATATAAAGATAAATCTCTTGCTGATCCCTTAACAAAGGAAGGGGAAATAGCGGCACAGGTTGTTTACGCAGTGGAACATGAAATGGCATTTACACTTAATGATATATTATTCAGAAGAACAGGTCTAGGTACCCTTGGACATCCCGGGAAAGATACACTGAAACGCATTGCCGACATCGCAGGAGAGATTGCAGGATGGAGCAGTAGCAGAAAAAAAGACGAAATTACCGAAGCAGAAAAAATTTTTAAAAAACCATAAATCAGGAGATTTTTATTATGACAAAAAAAATAATTGAACCGCCATGGAGAGAAAAACCCCCTGTTGATAAAAGCTACAGATCTATATTCAAATGGGGAGCTCCTGACGGGTATAAACATCCGAATCATAAACTTTTTGAAGAAATAAAAAATCAGTTCCATCTTGATGATAAACATTTTGCATCAGAGAAAACAAATGGTGATGAAATTATCTCTTTCAAAAAAGCAGTAAAACTGAAAAAAGAACAGGTTGCGAAACTTGAAAAAATTGCAGGTAAGGAAAACACACAGTCCGACGAATACAGCAGACTGAAATTTTCCACAGGAAAAACCGTTGAAGAAGCCATTAATCTTCGGATTGGAAAAGTAAGTACAATCTCCGATATAGTTATTCACCCGAAATCAGAAAATATTATCTCGGAAATAATCAAATACTGTAATACTCAAAAAATTCCTGTATATGTATACGGCGGCGGCTCATCTGTCAACTTCGGCCTTAAAGCTTCAAAAGGCGGAGTTACCCTTGTAATGAACACATACATGAACCGGATTCTTGAGTTGAATGAACTTAATCATACTGTTACAGTTCAGGCTGGAATCATGGGCCCGGATCTTGAAAATGCGCTTAATAACGCGCAGGATAAACTCAACGCCAAAACAAAGTATACCTGCGGGCATTTTCCCCAGTCATTTGAATATTCTTCAGCCGGCGGATGGATTGTCACTCTGGGTTCAGGCCAGGCATCATCGTATTATGGAGATGCGTACGATCTTGTCGTAAGCCAGAAATATATCACTCCGGCAGGAAATTTTACAACTTTAAATTTTCCTGCAACTGCAACCGGTCCTAAAGTAAATGATATAATGAAAGGGAGTGAAGGAACATTCGGTGTTCTTGTTGAACTGACACTTAAAGTATTTAAATACATGCCTGAAAACCGGGAAAGATTCGGATTCATCTTTCCGACATTTCAGGACGCAATAAATGCGGGAAGAGAGATTTCTCAGGGAGAGTTCGGCATGCCTGCAGTTTTCCGTATCTCTGACGAAGAGGAAACACACATCGGCCTTAAACTCTATGGTATAGACGGAACAATACTTGATAAAGCAATGCAGCTTCGCGGTTTTAAACCGATGCAACGTTGCCTGTTCCTCGGTTCAAGTGAAGGTGAAAAGCATTTCACAAAAAATGTAAAAAAACAGGTTAAAAAAATCTGCAGAAAACATGGAGGGATGTATATAACAGGCCTCCCGACAAAGATGTGGGAACCGGGCCGGTATAAAGATCCTTATTTAAGAGAAGACCTGCAGGATTATGGGATACTCATTGATACGCTCGAAACCGGTGTCTGCTGGGATAATCTCCATAACGTTCACAGCGAAGTAAGAAAATATATCAAGGCGCGCCCTGAGACAATCTGTATGACTCACAGCTCACACTTTTATTTTCAGGGGACAAATCTCTATTTTATATTTATCATGAAAGATAATGGTGCAGAAGATTACATTAAATTTCAGGAAGGGGTAATCGACGCTATCAGTAAAAGCGGCGGTTCACTGAGCCATCATCATGGAGTCGGAAAAATGATAGCGCCATGGATGGAAAAGCATCTTGGTAAAGAACAGATGGATGTTCTCCGCTCCATTAAAAAACATTTCGACCCTAATAATATTATGAATCCGGGCGGTCAGATGGGTCTTGATCCGGGTAATAAAAACTGGAGAGAGTTTAAATAGTTTTTCAGGGGAGCGTTGAAATACTTAATTTCTTCTCTCCCCTAATTCTCATTCTGAAAGTGCAGATATCCAAGAATCAGTTTATGATCTTTAGATTCTGTAAAGAATGCCCCAATAGATCTGCTGTTGCCATTATCTTCGCTGTAGACACAAAGACATTTTATGTCTGATTCTAACGTATAGTATTTCAGATAAAAAAAATCTCCGGCTTCAATAGCAGCATTTTTATCTACTACAAGCCCGACACCCAGAGGGCTCAAATTTTCAATTATTGATCCCACTTCTTCATTGTTATACATAAGTACCGGTTTTCTTAAAATTTCAGGTATATCGCCGATAGATAATCTTACTGTTTCTCTTTTTTTATCCACTAAACAATTACTCTATCCTTAAAGCATTTTTAATCATAACCGAAATATGTAACTGCTGAAAAACTCCGAGCTTAAGTTCTCCCCTTAAGGTGGACGACCGGAATTCATCTGATTAGCAGCTTTAAATAATTACAACAATATTACCTTATCCAAAATTAAATTTCAGGACAATTAATAATATAATATTTCATTTTTTGTATTATTATGAATATAAGGATTTATTACACATAATTATCAATTATATGATAAACATAGAACCTCAAATATTAATAAAAATTTTCATACCGGTACTGTTGCTGTCATGCTGCAGCGGTATACTTCTGATAAGTTCACTTCTATACCTATTCGTTTATATTTTTGAAAGAAGAAGACTATTTTTAACAATACTGTTACTGGGATTTCTTGGTTTTATTTTTACCATAAGTGATGTATTGGTAATTATTTTAAGTGTAGTGCAGAATCAGGAAACAGCTTTACTCTTTCATAGAATAGAAGCTCTTTCAGCACTTTTTTTCAGCTTTGCTCTCCCTTTGCTTATGTCGGATATCCTTGAACTCGGGAAAAATTTCAGAAAATTCAATATCATACTTTATAGAACTCTCCTTGCATTGTCACTTTTAATTCTGATAATTACATTACTTAATCCTGAATTATTTATTTCGTCTGTGAAACCCGCTGGCGCATTAATTACGCCATGGAATCTGGGGCGAGGAACTCCCGGTATTCTATATCGCTTAAGAGATGTAATGATATTTTCATCTGTTTTTTATTCATTTTTTTTCCTGGCTTCAGATATTTACCTGAATAAACGCATCCGGTATCTGGGATTAATTCTGAGTGGAATTATAATCTCAATTATAGCAGGCGCATCAGATATTATACTGGGTATGATGGAACTGGATAAAGGTCTTTTTTCATCCAGAATTTACTCCTACTTCGGTTTCGGTTTTACCATATTTATTCTGCTGTCGATGGTCAGTGTATTGCGATGGTTTCTTGATCAGGCGAAGGATATTGATAACGCGAAAAAAATTAAATCACTTGGGCTGTTTGCCGGCGGAATAGCCCATGATTTTAATAACATACTCACTGGAATTATGGGGAATACCTCACTGCTGCTGAGCAATTTTAAAAAAGATGCATCTGAACATGAAATTCTGGCTGATATCGAAAAAGCAGTTTACAGGGCAAAAACTTTAACAAGACAGCTTTTAACTTTTTCACGCGGAGGTACTCCTGTTAAAGATATAACTTCAATAAAAGATATTGTTGAAGAAACTGCGCGTTTTGTCCTGGCCGGTTCGGGAATAAAACCAAGAATTATATCAGACGAAAAGCTACTTCATGCAGAAGTTGACGCAGGGCAGATAAGCCAGGTAATTCAGAACCTCATATTAAATGCGCGGGATGCAATGGTTAACAAAGAGGGATATATAGATATCCGCATGGAGAATACAAGAATCCTCCAGCCATACGTAAAAAACCCGCAGATGTCGGACTTTATAAAAATTGAAATAAAAGACTATGGTGAAGGGATCAGTGAACGTGTTATTCCATATATCTTTGATCCGTATTTTACTACAAAAGGATTTGGTACGGGTTTAGGTTTATCCGTTTCTCAATCCATAATTCGTCAGCACGGCGGTGATATTACTGTCAGGTCAAAACCGGGAGAGGGAACTT
>Ga0116171_10002271_pt1 | contig 18389 bp, 12 predicted proteins | sample AD_JPNHW2_MetaG_FD_89798 | JGI IMG/M metagenome (GOLD analysis project Ga0116171, IMG submission 89798) | Active sludge microbial communities of municipal wastewater-treating anaerobic digesters from Japan - AD_JPNHW2_MetaG | ecosystem: Engineered > Bioreactor > Anaerobic > Digestate | place... | reverse complement strand
TCATAGGGCAAACTACCGCCTCCTAAATGATAAACCTTGCTCCCGGGGGTGTACACGATGCGGTGCCCTTGGTTTTTCAGCCGCCAGCACAAATCGATTTCTTCCATGTGCGCCCAAAAATCAGCATCGAAGCCACCAACTTCATGAAATAATTTACTCCGAATAAACATACAGGCACCGGTCGCCCAAAATATGTCTGATTGGCTATCGTATTGCCCGCAATCTTTCTCAATTTCATTGAAAATGCGCCCACGACAAAACGGGTAGCCAAACCGATCGATGAATCCGCCCGCTGCACCGGCATACTCAAAATGCGTTTTCTGGAGGAAACTAAGTATTTTAGGCTGAACAGCGGCAATTGAAGAATCACTTTCCATCAGGCGAATCGGTTCATCAAGCCAGTTTTCAGTTACTTCCACGTCAGAGTTCAGAACAACGTAATAATCAGAATCAATCAGCCTAAGTGCCTCATTATATCCTCGGGCAAAGCCATAGTTTTGTTTCAGGTCGAGAATTTCAACCTGAGGAAATTCATTCTGAAGTAATTGAAGTGAGTTATCGGTTGAACCATTGTCGGCCACTATGATGCGAATATTCTCGCCCAAACTGAATGCGATTACTGAAGGCAGAAACTGCTGTAACAGCTTCGCCCCGTTCCAGTTGAGAATGATAATGGCTACCCGTGGTGACATATAAATTCTGAATTACGCCAGATACTTATGAACAATACTATAAAATTCGTCAAAATAATTAGCATTGCAAGCGATCATTTCTCCACCAAACAAATAGTTTTCTCCGCCATTGAAATCGCAAACCTTTCCGCCTGCCTGTTTTAAAATGATGATTCCCGCGGCAACGTCCCAGGAGTGAAGTGCGTGTTCGTAAAATCCTTCGAACCGACCGGCTGCCACATAAGCCATGTCGGCTGCAGCTGAGCCCAACCGGCGTATGCCGTGCGAATTGCGCATGAAATAATTCATGGCTTCCATGTATTTGTCCAGCTTCGAAAAGTCGTAATACGGGAATCCGGTAGCGATCAACGAATCAGCTGTGGTTGGCGCTTTCGAAACCTGGATCTCGCGTCCATTCAGATAGGCTTTGCTTCCCTTCCAGGCGTAAAACATTTCGTCGAGACTGATTTCATAAACCACTCCGAGTATGATTTCCTGATCTTCCATTAGTGCAATGCTAACGCAGAAAGGTGAAATTCCGTGGATGTAATTGGTGGTACCATCAAGTGGATCGATTACCCAACGATATTTTTCACCATTATCTTTGGCTGTTCCTTCCTCTGCGATGAATCCGGATCCGGGAAGTATTTCTCGCAGTTTGGCCACGATTCGGGCTTCTGATGTTTTATCGACATAAGTTACCATGTCGGCTTTGCCTTTGTGTACTATATCTTCCGAAGTAAATTTTTGTCTTTCGCCATTAATGAATTGACCAACTTCGCGGGCCAACTCCTGTACCTGTTTGCAAAGTATTTCGAGATTCATGATGCTATTTGTAAGTTATGAATGATGAATTATAAGCTGAATGTATTTTATCAGAAACAATTATTCGGCGTTCCGCTCCCTGAGCTTGTCGAAGGGAGCTTCTATCACACTTCCCAGAACGTGTCCGTCAGGCAGAATATTTTCAAGCTTTACTTTTATAATTTGGTTTTCCATTCCCTCCTGAAAATTAGTTTCTACACGAATGTAATTGTCGGTAAATCCTAAGATGGACTTTTTATCTTTTTGTTCTTCGAAAAGAACTTCGCGTACAGTTCCAATATGTTGCTTGTAAAAGTACTCTGTTTTTCTGTCAGAAAGTGTAATAAGCCGCTGAGTTCTGTGTTTTCGTTCATCAACCGGAACAACGGGCATAATTTCAAGCGCTTTGGTTCCGGGGCGCTCGGAATAAGGGAATGCATGCAGCTGCGAAACTTCCAGATCTGCAATAAAACGGTACGAATCGCGGAAGAAATCGTCGGTTTCTCCATTTGTTCCGGCGATAACATCTACACCGATGAACGCATGTGGAAGTTCTTTCTTGATTTTTGCTACCCGGCTTTCGAACACCTCGCGTTTGTATTTGCGTTTCATCAAAGCCAGCACTTCATTTGAACCTGATTGAAGTGGCAGATGAAAGTGGGGCATGATTCGTTCTGATTGCGCTGCAAATTCAATGATCTCATCGGTCAGCAGGTTGGGCTCTACTGATGAAATGCGGATGCGATGGAGCTCTTCAATTTTGTCGAGTTCGCGCAAAAGATCGATAAATTCTTCGCCCGTCGATTTGCCAAAATCGCCTATGTTTACGCCGGTTAGAATTATTTCGCGGGTCCCTTTGGCAACAATTTCGCGTGCTTCAGCAACCGTGTTGGCAATGCTGTCGTTGCGGCTTCGGCCACGGGCAAATGGAATAGTGCAATAGGTACAATAATAGTCGCATCCATCCTGAACTTTCAGGAAGCTGCGCGTGCGGTCGCCATAAGAATAGGCATGGAAATAATTGCGGATTTCTTTTGGCTTGTGAATATGTATTTCGGTCTGTTCCTTTTTACTGAGGTTGCCGAGGTAGTCGGTAATGTTTTGTTTTTCTGAAGAACCTATGATCAAATCAACACCATCAATTTTCTGAATTGTCTCGGGCTGCAGCTGAGCATAGCATCCGGTCACAATTATCAGTGCTCCCGGATTCTTCCGAACGGCCTGCCGGATAATATTTCGTGTTTTTTTGTCTCCTTCGGCAGTGACTGAACAGGAGTTGATCACCACGGTGTCAGCATTTTCGGTGAATTCAACTCGTTCAAATCCCAATTCCTCAAAGCGGCGGGCAATACTCGATGTTTCCGAGAAATTAAGTTTGCAGCCGAGCGTGTAGAACGAAGCTTTTTTGCCTGAATATTCCATTAAAGTCTTTCCCATCGTCTGATAATCAGGCCGCAAAAATAAGAATATTGTCCGTTCACTAAAGCGAAACGGCAAAGGATAACTCAATTTTCATATTGTGATGATATCCTTTGCCGTCTGATTCAGCTGATGGTTGCATCGATTACAGCAAATCGCTGGCCAGTTCTGCCAGGTAGCTACGTTCGCCTTTAATCAGGTTGACATGGGCGAAAATCTCATGGTCTTTCATTTTTTCGGTCATATAAGCCAATCCGTTTGACTTCATGTCCAAATAGGGCGAGTCGATTTGTTGAAGGTCGCCGGTGAAAACCAGTTTTGTGCCTTCTCCCGCGCGGGTAATGATGGTTTTTATTTCGAGCGGAGTGAGGTTTTGAGCTTCGTCGATAATGAAATACGAATTAGACAAGCTTCGTCCGCGAATATATGCCAGTGGGGTAATTATCAGTCGTTCGTCTTTCAACAGTTCCTCAATTTTCTGGTATTCCATGCTTCTGGGATTATAATTGTGCTTGATCACGGCCAGATTATCAAACAACGGTTGCATGTAAGGATTGATTTTTTCCTGCGCATCGCCAGGCAGATAACCTAAATCACGGTTGCTCAACGCTACAATCGGGCGCGCCAGCAAAATCTGTCCGAAATTTTTGTGTTGCTCCAAAGCAGCGGCAAGGGCGAGCAAAGTTTTACCTGTTCCGGCTTTCCCGGTAAGTGCAACCAATTTAATTTCGGGATTGAAAAGTGCATCGAGGCTGAATGTTTGCTCTGCATTTCGCGGTTTTATGCCATAAGCAGTTTTCTTTTCCACCCGCGCCATTTTTTTCAGGCCACCGTCGTACCGTCCCAATACACTTGCCTTGGGCGATTTGATGATAAAGTATTCGTTTATCTCTGGCGATTGCTCCAGGTTCATTGATTCAACAGGAAGTGTGCCTTCGTTGTATAGTTTCTCGATAAGCCCGTCGTCGAAATTTGTGAGTTCGGTTACACTTTTGTTGATATGCTGAATGTCTTTGACCTTATCGTTGTAGTAATCTTCAGCCTGAATCTTGAGCGATTTGGCTTTCATCCTCAGATTGATGTCTTTCGAAACAAGAATGGTTGGACGGTCGGGATACTTTTGCCCGATGTACATGGCAATCGCCAATATGCGGTGGTCGGGAATATCTTCTTTGAAAGAATGCTTCATTTCTTCTGGAATAGGCTTCCCGGGTTCAATAATAAGTTTGCCTTTGTCTGCTCCAAGTTTTATGCCGCCATTGAATAGTTGATCTCCAACAATTTCGTCAAGTTCGCGCACAAATTCGCGTGCCTGAAAGTTGATCGGATCGTTTCCTCTCTTGAACTTATCGAGTTCTTCAAGAACAGTAATCGGAATTACAATATCATTATCCTGAAATTGATATATGCTCGTATGGTCGTGCAAAATAACATTGGTGTCAAGTACGAAGATCTTAGTCAGTTTTTTCTTAGCCATCTGCGTTCGTCTTTAAGGTTTGCCTAAATTTAGAAAAATAACAGTCGAAAGCGCCCGATTCAGGTTTTTAATTGTCAATTTTGCAGGCACAATTTTTACACGAAACAGTGTTCATAAGTTTATTCGGCCATGACGTTATATTCCGAAGTTTTAGATTTTCTATATAGCCAGTTGCCTATGTTTCAGCGCACTGGGCCAGCTGCGTACAAAGATAGCCTCGACAATACGTTTCGGCTCGACAAAATGTTTGATCATCCGCACCAGTCGTTTAGAACAATTCATGTTGCCGGAACCAACGGGAAAGGATCGGTTTCGCATATGCTTGCCTCTGTTTTGCAGGAAGCTGGTTACAAAACGGGCCTCTACACATCACCGCATTTGAAAGATTTCAGAGAACGGATAAGAATTGACGGGAAGATGATTTCTGAAGATGCTGTTGTTGGGTTTGTCGAAAAATACCTTGAAAAAAATAAGTTGGAACAAGTGGAACCGTCGTTTTTTGAACTCACTGTTTCAATGGCTTTCGATTATTTCAGAAGTGAAAAAGTAGATGTGGCCGTGGTTGAAGTTGGACTTGGTGGTCGACTTGATTCGACAAATATTATAACTCCGGAGGTTTCAGTAATTACCAACATTAGTTTTGATCATATGGCGTTGCTGGGCGATACGTTGCCTCTTATTGCTGCAGAAAAGGCTGGAATTATAAAAAAAGAGGTCCCGGTTGTTATTGGCGAAACTACTCCGGAAACTGCGCCAGTATTCAAATCTTTTGCTGAAAAGGTGCAAACGCGGCTTTGGTTTGCCGATCAGGAATATCATACCGACTATTCGATGAGAACTATTGATGGGAAACAAAGCCTGAATATTCAGAAAAATGGCCTGCTATTTTATTCCGGCTTGAAATTGGATTTGCTTGGTATATATCAACGGTACAACGTTCCGACAGTTTTAAAAACGATCGATGTTTTGAATGAAAAGGGATGGAATCTGACCGAGGAATTTATCCGGAAAGGTTTATTAAATACAATTGGGAACACTGGATTGCTTGGGCGCTGGCAGATAATTGGCAATAATCCGCTCACAGTTTGCGACACAGGCCATAATCCGGCGGGAATCCGTCTGGTCGTTGAACAAATAAATCAGACTGCCTGGAAGCAGTTGCACATGATTATTGGCATGGTAAACGATAAAGATCAAACCAAAGTTTTGTCGTTGTTGCCTGCCAATGCAAAATATTATTTCACAAAAGCGTCTTTACCCCGGGCAACCGAACCTGAAGAGCTAAAAGCAAAGGCTGAACCTTTTGGATTGTATGGAAATTGTTACTCAACTGTTCGTCAGGCACTTTCTGCAGCCCTTGCCAGTGCTGGAAAAGACGATCTTGTTTTCGTTGGAGGAAGTACTTTTGTGGTCGCTGAAATTTTGTAGCATTTTTTTAATCGAAACGCTTGCAAGTTTAAAAAATGGGTATATCTTTGCATCGCTTTTGAAAAACAAAGCGCGTTCAAATAAGCAAAAAGGGCGGTTAGCTCAGCTGGTTCAGAGCATCTGGTTTACACCCAGAGGGTCGGGGGTTCGAATCCCTCACCGCCCACGAAAAGGAGAACAATTTGTTCTCCTTTTTTATTTTCAGCTTTCAATAATCCGAATTTCGTCCCGAAGCCTGAATTAAATCTTTCAGAAGCGTATTGAATTTCTCCGCTTTTTGCAATTCTTCAATGCTTTGTTTCATCCGGAAACGCCATTTGTGACGCACGTCGGCCGGATAGTTGATTTGTTCGGCCTGAGTTTTTTCCCACCTGAAATTACTGTCGATGGCAATCAGATCCTGGATAGGGATAGTTACCCACATGGCCGGAGAATAAAGGTGCTGGGTAATAATTTGCTGACAAACCCATGGCTCGGCATAAAATGGCGCCTGCCCATAATTTCCCAATTCCTCGTTGTAAAACAATTGTGTTTTCTCCCGGTCTTCTTCCCACCAGCCACGAATGGTTGACATATCGTGCGTTGAGGTTGTGCAAACTGACAGATACGGCGCATCTGCCGGGTGAGCAAATTTTATCTTGGAGTTTTTGGGCATCCTTTGAATTTCGAGACTCAATATGCCCAGTTCTTTCATGGCTTTAGGTACAGAATCAGGAATCATTCCGAGATCTTCGCCACAAACCAGCATATTACCAACCGATACAATACCCGGAAGCTTTTCCATTCCCTTTTGGTACCAGAAATTTTCGTGTCGGTTATAGAAATAGTCGTTGTAAAGAGAGTTCAGTTGTTCTTTAGTCCAATCATCGAGTTCGGCATACGAGCTGGTTTTTTGCATCGAAATACGTGGGTGCCACTGGTCGTCACCGGTTGAGACAAATAAGACATTCGCAGCCAGTTCAAATAAGCCGTCGCGAATTTTACGGCTCTGTTCGTCCAACTCTTCTTCCTCTATGCCTTTAAGAAAATATTGGTTGATTTTTTTCTGAGTGTCAAATTCATTTTTTAGTTTGAAATGCCAATGCCCCAAATCGTCTAAAAATTTCAGAATAACTTCCTGGGTTGAATCTCCAAAGAGCGGTTCAAGCAGATGATGACGAATATATGGTTTGGCAAAACGTTCGTGGTTGAAATACAAGCCGTATTGTCCAATTTCTTTTGCCGATAGTGGCAATGCAGGATTGAAATGTCCCAGCAGGGCTTCAACAGCATCCGATGGAACTTCCCAAATTCGGAAAAATCCAAGGATATGATCGATTCGGTATGTGTCGAAATAATCTGCCATCTTTTTCATGCGCTTGATCCACCATTGGTAGCCATCTTTGGCCATTTCGTCCCAGTTGTAAGTTGGAAAACCCCAGTTCTGACCTTTTACAGCAAAGTCATCGGGTGGGGCGCCTGCTTGCCCGGCCAGATTAAATAAATGTGGTTCGGTCCATGCTTCCACGCTATTAGGGCTAATTCCAATCGGGATGTCTCCTTTCAGGATAATTCCATTCTTTCTGGCATAACTGGCCACTTCTTTTAGCTGTTTGTCGAGATGGTATTGAATAAAGTAATGTACGGAAATGTCAATCCAGGCGGGCGAAGTTGGCGAACATAGTTTTTCGATTTTATCGGCATTAAATACCGCGTATTCACCCCAGGTTCGGAAATCAGGTGATTTCAGTTTATCGCGCAGGTAAACAAATGCTGCATAAGGAACCAGCCATTCTTTATTTGATTCAAAAAAAAGTTTGAACTCTTTTGTTTTGAACAGTTTCTCTCCATCCTGATCGAAAATCAGTTTGTAGTAGCGCGATTTGTGTTCGAGTACTTCAGGATAATTAACTTGTATTTCCTGGTTTAGCTTTTTCTGAAGTTTGGTAAACTCAGCCATTTGCCTGGCATCTTCCAGCGGACCGATGTTTTCAATATTGAGGTAGAGCGGATGCAATGCCATAACTGAAATTGACTTGTAGGGGTAAGAGTCGAGCCAATTATGCGAAGCAATCGTTTCATTCACCGGAAGAATCTGGATCATTTTCATCCCTGCTTGTTTTGCCCAGTCGATAAAATCGAATAAATCATTGAATTCGCCTACCCCAAAGCTATTCTCACTTCGCAGCGAAAAAACAGGAACACTCACGCCTGCGCCTTTCCACAACCCGAGTGGAAAGCGAAATGATGAATCTGATTTCACGAAAAGAAATGATTTTTCGGTTGAAGGAATTGATTCCAGAATACGGTTGTCGCCTTCTTCAATAGTAACAACTTCTTCTTTTGCCAAATCCCAGATCCCGTATTTATACTCAAGTGGAAGTTTGAGCCTGGAAGTGTCGAGTTGCCCCGACCAGACCGGAAAATCGTTGCCGCAATTCAGTAAAAGCGCTTTTTCACGGTCCCATTTACCCAATTGAGGCTGGTTGCCTATAACGCAAATTTTGTATCCGGAAGTAATTCTCGGAACTTCTATTTTGAATTGCAAAACCGTTTCGCTTTTGGTTTTCGAAACCGGTCTTTTATTCTCACCCGGGCACATAATCACATTTCGGAACGACGAAGTATATAATACTTTTTCTTCTTCAGGCGGATTGCGCCAAATGTCGCTCACTATAATTTCATCAAGTTCTTTCCCGTCGAAATCGATAAAATGATTCTCTCCCCACTCCCAAACCGAATAACCCGATTCCGCTTTCATCAAATATTTATAATCTACCCGGCGTTTGGTGTTGGTAGTTTCCAACGAAATAGTCCAGAAGCCACCTTCGCGGTAAGCCATTTTTTGAGCTTTGCCTGCATCCCATTGCCCCAATAATTTGGACGAACCGCACAGATATATTTCTTGCCCCGGAATGGTTTGGTAATGAATGGTAAATGTAATCTTCATGGCAATAGTTTTAAAAAGCGTTTGGCAGAAAATGAGTTTTACTCCGAAAAGGTACAAAAAATGTTGCTGTTTTTGAATTAGATTTTTCAATACTTGAGTGTTGATGCAAATAATTTGCGAAATGCGGGATATCGCACAATGATTTTGGTTGATACAGAAAATGATTCTTTATCGGTTGCCGATAGAACGTATAAATTTGCTTAAGTGGAGGTTGAGGTTTTTGATTACATTTGCCAAACTGAATTCAAAAACCAACCAATGAAGAGATTTTTTTCAATTATTTCCGGAGCGATGTTACTTTGGACTGCCTGTTCCGGACCTACAACAAAACAGGCTCCTACCGAGCGTTTAACCGATTTTGTCGATCCGTTTATCGGCACGGGCTTTCACGGACATACTTATCCTGGAGCTGCATTCCCATTTGGCCAGATTCAATTGAGTCCCGATAATGGAACTCAAGGCTGGGACTGGTGCTCGGGTTATCATTATTCCGACAGCATTGTTGCCGGATTCAGCCATTTGCACCTAAGCGGTACGGGAATTGGCGATTTGGCTGATATTTCTTTTCTGCCGGTAACTTCAGACGTTGCTTTCCAGAAAGACGAAAAGAATGCCGATTTTGTAAAACGCTATTCGGGTAAATACAGCCATGCCGAAGAAAGTGCAAAACCAGGCTATTATGCGGTGACCCTGAAAAATAATGGCGTAAAAGCTGAATTTACAGTCACTGAACGTGCTGGATTACACCGTTATTCGTTTCCTGAAACTGGCGAAAAGAATCTGATTATCAATCTGGGTTTCGCCATCAACTGGGACAAACCGTACCAAACTTCACTGAAAGTAGTTGACGATAAAACGGTTACCGGAGTTCGTCTGTCAAACGGCTGGGCCAAAGATCAGCATGTATTCTTTGCGGTCCGTTTCTCTGCGCCAATCACTAAATCAGTTATTGAGAATGTCGGCGGAGATGCCGGTACTGTGGGAGTTTTCAGTTTTGGAGAAAAACAAGTGTTGGCCAAAGTTGGACTTTCTTCAGTGAGTGTCGAGAATGCTATTGCAAACCTTGATGGGTCGCTGGCCGGATGGGATTTTGAAGCTACAGCCAAAGCTGCTTCGGATGCCTGGGAAAAAGAACTGAGTAAAATTCGCATTCAGTCGAACGACAAAGATCAGAAAACAATTTTCTATACATCGCTATACCACACCATGGTTGCGCCTGCTTTGTTCTCTGATGCCAACGGCGAATTTAAAGGCGTGAATGGCGAAACGCAGAAAGCTGCAGGTTATAACCGCTACACCGTTTTCTCATTGTGGGATACATATCGCGCACTGCATCCGCTGTTTACGTTAACGCAGCAAGCCCGTGTGAACGACATGGTGAAAACCATGCTCGATCACTACAAGCAGACCGGTGTACTGCCCGTTTGGGAGCTTGAGGGCAACGAAACCTGGTGTATGGTGGCAAACCATTCGATTTCGGTAATTGCTGAAGCTGTGCTGAAAGGCATCGGCGATTTTGATGTTCAGCTTGCTTATGAAGCGATGAAAGCTACCTCGATGGCTGATCGTGACGGTATGGGTTTCCACGACAAACTGGGGTATATTCCGGCCGATAAAATTCAGCAATCAGTGGCCAAAGCCGAAGAAGTTTGCGTGGACGACTGGGCTGTTGCTGCAGTTGCTCAAAAATTGGGTAAGACCGAAGATGCCGCTTATTTCGCTAAACGAGCACTCAATTACCGCAATTATTTTGATAAAGAAACTGGTTTTATGCGCGGCAAACTGAGCAACGGTAAATGGACATCTCCATTTGACCCGGTTTACTCTAAACACGAAGGAAGCGACTACACCGAAGGCAATGCATGGCAGTATTTGTGGCTTGCTCCGCAGGATGTGAATGGACTGATTGAGTTACTTGGCGGGAAAGAACCCTTTGCCAATAAACTGGAAGGATTGTTCTCCGCCGAAGGTGTAAAAGGTGAAAATGCTTCACCCGATATTTCAGGTTTGATCGGAAGTTACGCTCATGGGAACGAGCCAGGTCATCACACAACTTTCCTTTTTAATTATGCTGGTCGCGCATGGCGCACACAAGAGTTGAATCGCCAGATTCAGACCGAAATGTACACTACCAAACCCGATGGTTTATGTGGAAACGAAGACTGCGGACAAATGTCGGCATGGTACGTTTTCAGCGCGATGGGAATTTATCCGGTAAATCCGTCGGAGTTGCAATACCAGTTTGGTTCACCGATTGTTCAGGAAGCTAAAGTTGAGGTTGCTCCGGGCAAATTTTTCACGATGAAAGCGCCACAGGCTTCAAAAGAAAATAAATACATTCAGGAAGTAAAATTGAACGGTCAGAAACTTGACCGCAGTTATATTACTCACATGGAAATTATGGATGGCGGAACCCTCGAATTTACAATGGGTGCTCAACCAAATAAAGAGTTATTTAAGTAGGATAACTTCTGCAGAATAAATACTGAAAGCGGTCGTCGGGAAAAGATTTTCTTTATCCGACGACTGTTTTTTTTTTAATTCAGGCTGTCAACCCGCAGCGAATCGACCAGTTGAATGAAATGTGCGCTATCGGCAACTAAAGTACGCTGACTGTAAATGGAGTCGCTTGCACTAATTTTGCCGGACTCGAAGAAGTTTTGAGTATTGATAACCGAGAAGAACACAACCAGCGAAATGGTTGCAATCTTCAAGCCGAGGCCCTGGCCCGAAAATATCCAGCCGAAGAACGAAGCAAACGAATTTTGCCTGACTTTCGATCTTCCGGATTTTAGTATATACGAATACATCAATCGGTCTTCAATCGTCCGGTCTGGTTTTCCAACACTGTCATTTCGGAGCAATTGGGCAAACATTTGGTCTGAATTTTTTTTAGCCATGGTATTCGTTGTTAAAATTCAATTTCGTCTTTTAAATAACTCAATTTCTCAGCCAGCGTTTTCTTCGCATAAAACAGCCGCGATTTTACCGTTCCTTCAGGTAACCCGAGGATTTCCGCCACATCCTTTATCGAAAAACCTTCGCGGTACCGGAGTAAAAAAGCTGAGCGGTGCTCGGTTCCAAGCTCGTCGAGAGTATCGAAGATTTTTTCTATTATCTGCTCGGGTTCAATTGATTTTTCGTCGATAAAATCGAGTTGCGGTTCTAATGGAAGAATTGAGCTGTATTCCTGCCTGATTTCCCGGCGGCGGTACTCGTTTTTGCACATATTGTTTGCGATCGAGTAAAACCAGGTTTGAAAGGGGTATTTCGGATTGTAACTTTCCGGTTTTTCAATTAGTTTCATGAATAGCTCCTGAAGAAAATCGCTCGCTTGTTCAGAAGAATTCCCCAGCATTCGATAAAAATAATAGAACATTCGGTCTTTGTACCGTTGATACAGCTCGGCGAAAGCAGGCTGGTTGCCAATTGCAATTTGCTGCATCAGTTCATTGTCGCTATATATTTTATTTTTTCTACCGAATATCAAGGTGCCGGTTTTTTGAGAATTAACCAAATCAATGCAATGTACGATCCAACAATCAGAATGGGAGCCAGGGTTATTCGCCTGAAGCTAAATATTTCTTCGTTGAAAACCTTCGGATTATCTGATCCGCCACCACTCATCAATATAAATCCCAAAATTAACAAACTGACGATGAGGATCAACCGGATGTATTGCTTTTTCTGAAAGATCATTGTTGTTTTCTATTCAGTACACCTGAAAAACAAAAGGTTCAGGTAAAGCGAAAAAAAATCGCCGCTACTTATAAAAATAGCGGCGAAACGATTTTGTCAAAAAAGTAAAAACTATAATCTGCCCCACGGGATAGCCGCAAGAATAACCAGCAATGCTATACCGTAAAAAATAGTTGCAGTTTTAAATTTTCCCTGGTCTGATGTAGCTTTTTTCGACTTTGCCCGCCCGATATGCACTAAAACCACGGCAATAGTCATCATCGTTATGTGTTCAACTGCATAAAAACGTAAATCAGCATCTTTCATAGCAGCTCCAAAATCGCTGAGGGCCATTTTAGTTATAGGACTTAAAAAGAAGTACAAAACCAAACCAGTCAGAAGTTGAATGTCCATTAGCGATGTAAAAACAATTCCCATCAGGTTATCTGTCTTTTTCCAATGCCGATTTCCAAGCCAGCCAATCAGGTATTTTACCAGTGTTGTGAGAAGGCTCAGTAAAAGTAGCCAACGTAGGGTATCATGAAGATGTAAAAATCCGGTGTACATGTAAATCTAAATTTATTGTTTTGAATCTAAACCAACAAAACCGGATTTGGTTGAGTAGATTTTCTCTAAAAGATATCGATCCCCTCAATCACGTTGATTCCGCTTGTTGAGTCGAGCGATTCCTGAATCATTCGCGAAGCAAGTACATCAACTGGCATCGGGCGGTATTTTTTCAGAATAAATTTAGTAAGATGGCGCATTATAGCGAGGCTTATCTTTTCGGCAGGGCGCTTTTCTTTGCGGTTACCGTCGAGTATCGATGGCCGGAGAATCACTGTTTTTTTGAAAGGAAGTTTGGCAATAGCTTCATCCAGTTCGCCTTTCATTCGCGAATAAAAAACCGACGAGTTCGGATTTGCACCAAGCGACGAAATCAAAACAAAGGTTGATACTCCGTTTTGCATGGCTGCCTTTGCAAATTCGTATTGGTATGTAAAGTCCACGCGATATTGATTCTCCTTCGTTTTCGCGGTTTTAATTGTTGTTCCAAGTGTCGAGAATAGTATGTCGCCAATAACCATTGAAGTCCAATCTGTTGGCTCGTCAAAATTGATTATATGTTCTTCAATTTTTTGATGTTTGAAGCCGGAACTCTTTCGAGCAAAGATTTTAATACTTTTAAATTTTTCACTACCCATTAGTTGATTAACCAGCTCTTCGCCAACCAGTCCGGTGGCACCAATCACAATTGCAGTTTTTCCCATGGCATTTGAGTTTATGCTCTGTTTTCCAGAAAATCTATTCAGGTAACATCAAAGATACTCAGAAATCCTATTTTTGAAGAAACTAACCTAAGCTAAACCTATGAAAACTAAAACTTTTCTGATTTTATTATAATACAAGCCGGACACGGCGAACGCTGCTACGCTGCTTTTAAAAAGCTATTGATGCCCGGACCCGATTACATTGTGGCAACCCGAGGCGATCTGTTTGAAATTATTAACCAAAAAAACTAGGGTATTCGCGATTTAAATTTTACGTTTGAAGGTAACCTCAAAAACCTAAAATCAAACTAATGTACCGATTGAAGTTCAAAATCATTTTATTGTCGGCGATGGCTGGCCTTTGGGTCCAATCAGCGCTTTTTGCCCAGGATCAAAACTGGACTCATTTCAGGGGAACTAGCCTGAATGCGGTTTCCGAATCAGCCAATCCACCAACACAGTGGAGTGAAACCAATAATATTCGCTGGAAGACTGACCTGGAAGGGAAAGGATGGTCGTCGCCCGTTGTGCTCGATAACCAGATTTGGCTGACTACAGCCAGTGATGACGGTAAAAAAATGAATGGTGTTTGCCTCGATTTCAATTCAGGAAAAGTACTTTTCAATATTCTGCTTTTTACACCCGATTCTGTTCAGGGAAAACATTCCATAAACACTTATGCCACCCCTACAGCTTGTATAGAGAAAGGATTTGTGTACCTTCATTTCGGTACCTTTGGAACAGCTTGTTTAAGCACATCGGATGGGAAGATTATCTGGAAACGAAGTGATATGAATTGCAACCATGTGCAAGGTCCTGGGTCTTCTCCAATTATTTATAAGAATCTGCTGATTTTACATCTTGAGGGGAACGACGTACAGTATATTGTGGCGTTGGATAAAACGACCGGAAAAACAGTATGGAAAGCCGAACGCCCGGCAAAGGTTTACGAGCCACTTGCTCCAATTGGGAAAAAAGCATACATCACACCGCCGATTGTGAATGTGAAAGGCAAAGACCTTTTGATATCCAATGGTTCGGCGATTTGTCAGGCGCTCGATCCTGAAACGGGGAAAGAGGTTTGGCATGTGATTCAGGGCACCGATTCAACAATTGCCATGCCCGTTTATGAGAATGGTCTGGTGTATTTTATCCCCGGATTTGTTAATTCGCCCGAAGGCGAAAAATATACAGAGTTGATTGCTGTTAATCCTGATGGGGCAGGAGATATAGCGAAGTCGAATGTTGTATGGAAGCGAAAATTACCAGTTTTGCAGTTACTAACGCCGCTACTAAAAAATGGGCTGATTTATATGGTTGATACCCAAAATAACTTGCTTTGTCTCGACGCGAAAACAGGCGATGTTGTTTATACGAAAAAGATGAAGAACAAACATTACGCCTCTCCGGTTTATGCCAGCGGATTGGTTTATTTTATTTCAGGGAAAGGTGAAGCAACAATACTTAAAGAAGGACGTAATCTGGAGATTGTCGCAGAAAATAAACTCCCGGGAGAAGTTTTTGCTACGCCAGCTATTCTGCGCAACCAGATTTTAATACGTACCGATAAAGGCTTGTATTGTATTCAGAAAAAATAATCCAGATAGAGCTTCCGAAGAAATAATTTTGAGAGCAATAGTTGATTTCTCGGGGAAATAGGAATCGTTTGTGATTAAATTTTTTCGCCTACTTTTTCACCAAGTCTGACCAAGGTTTCGATTCCTTTTTCTGAATATTCAACAATATCGCTATCGATTTGAATTGTTCCTTTTTTGAATAGCTGGATGATGGTGGAGCCGCCAAACTCGAAATAGCCCTTTTCTTCCCCTCTTACAAAGGAATAGGGTTGTTTATGATGTTGGATAATTTTTCCGACAAGCAGAGCACCAACTTCGAGTTGCAGCACGTCGCCAAAACTGTTGGTGTGCATGATGGTTAATTCACGGTAGTTTTTGGAAATGAGTGATTTAGTTACTGAAAGTGCAATCGGATGAACAGAATGAAGTACTCCGCGCAGGCGTTTTACTTTTTCCTGTTGACCATCATCGACATAACAGTAACGGTGATAGTCTGATGGCGCAAGGCGGTAGATAAAGCACCACCCATCGGCATATTCGTTCACCAGTTTTTTATTTTTGATCAGTCCATTCAGATTGTACCAGTAACCTTTAACCGGCAGGCTCTTGCTTTTCGAAAGATCAAATGCAAACAGACGGGAATCGGCCGGAGAAATCAAATGATTTTCATTCGTGTCAATAGGTCGGGCGCCTTCCTTTAATTCCCTGATAAAAAAGTCGTTAAAGCTTTTGAACGAATCAATTGGTCGTTTAATTTCGTCTGTATTTATTGCATAATGTTCAATGAATTTTGGAATCTGTTTGATGCTGTTTCTGCTTTTGACCAATTGCCCGTATAGGGTTGAAACGATGCGTTTATTAATTACAGAACCTGTGAGCGCTTTCCCCAGCTTGGTGCCGTATAAGAATGACAATCCATCAACTTTATAGGTATTTTCCTGTTCAATACTTTTGCTAATTCTGTTATACAATACCGGCAATTTTGTCATTCTGTTCTTGTTCATAAATCAACTTGTAAAGCGGCTCAAAATTACAAGTAAATATGAAAAAAAAGACGCCATTTAGATAATTGCTTCTTTTTGATCTTTTACTCACTTCTTCACTTGATTTAACTATCCTGTTTTTCAATCATTTTAAATCCGGTTTTTAGTGCCTTCACAAGTTAAGCGAATTTCAATTCATTGTTTCTCAACCAAAATATGCTTTGCTTGTTTTAAGGATAATTCAGTTCTGAAAATCTTAAATAACCCTAATTAAATAAGTAATGGTACCAAAAATTCACAGTTTAGGAGGTTACATTCACGAGTATCAAAAAAGTCTGGCCAGCCCGGAAGCATTTTGGAACGAAGCAGCAGAAAGTTTTTATTGGCGCAGGCGTTGTGATAAAGTTTTGGATTGGGAGTTTGAAGGCCCTTCAATAAAATGGTTTTCAGGAGCTAAACTGAATATTACTGAGAATATTTTCGAGAAAAATTTATACACAATTGGTACTCAGCCTGCTATTATCTGGGAACCCAATAATCCGGAGGAGGCCGGACGTTCGTTAACCTATAATGAGCTCTTCTCTGAAGTAAATCGCTTTGCGAATACCCTGCGAAAAATAGGGGTTCGGAAGGGCGATCGGGTTGCCATTTATATGCCAATGATACCAGAACTGACTATTGCCATGCTGGCTTGTGCACGTATTGGTGCCATTCATTCGGTGGTGTTCGCCGGATTCTCGGCAGCTTCACTTGCCGACCGCATAAACGATGCGGGTTCAAAAGTTGTATTAACAGCCGATGGCGGATTCCGAGGTGAGAAAATTACTCCTTTAAAAGATATTGTTGATGAAGCATTGAAAAATTGCCCGGAGAAACAAACAGTAATTGTGTATCAACGCACGAAATTGCCAGTGAATATGGTTGCCGGTCGCGATATTTGGTGGCACGACGCGATTCGGGGGCAATCGGATGTTTGCGAAGCCGAAGAAATGGATGCCGAAGATGTTTTATTTATTCTATATACCTCAGGATCGACCGGAAAACCTAAGGGAATAGTGCATACTACTGCCGGGTACATGGTATATTCGGCCTACACGTTTAAGAACGTTTTTCAGTATAATGCCGGCGATGTATATTTCTGTACGGCCGATATCGGCTGGATTACAGGTCATTCGTACATTGTTTACGGGCCAATGCTAAACGGAGCACAAACACTGATGTTTGAGGGCGTTCCAACCTGGCCCGATGCTGGTCGTTTTTGGGATATTGTTGACAAGTACAAGGTCAATCAGTTTTATACTGCACCCACGGCAATCCGTTCGCTGCTGGCAATGGGCAACGACTTTGTGATTAATAAAGATTTGTCGTCGCTAAAAGTTCTGGGAACGGTTGGTGAGCCGATCAACGAGGAAGCCTGGCACTGGTATCACGACCACATTGGCCGTAATCACTGCCCTATCGTAGATACCTGGTGGCAGACGGAAACCGGTGGTGTAATGATTAGTCCCCTTCCTGGAATTATTCCGACCAAACCATCGTTTGCAACTCTTCCTTTACCCGGAATTCAGCCAGTAATTGTCGATGCTGAAGGCAAGGAATTGCAGGGCAACAGTGTGAAAGGCAATTTATGCATCAAGTTCCCCTGGCCGGGGATTGCCCGCACGATTTGGGGTGATCATGATCGTTTCAGACAAACTTATTTTTCTTCATTTAAAAATTTATACTTCACCGGAGATGGCGTTCAACGTGATGAAGATGGTTATTACCGCATTCTTGGAAGGGTTGATGATGTGATCAATGTTTCGGGGCACCGCTTAGGTACGGCCGAAATTGAAAATGCAATCAATGCGCACCCGCTGGTTATGGAATCGGCAGTGGTTGGATATCCGCACCCAATAAAGGGGCAGGGCATATACGCATTTGTGGTTTGCGGTGAGCTATCAACCGGTGGAGAAGAGGGCATCAGGAAGAGTATTAAAATGGCGGTTACAAATATGATCGGCCCATTCGCCCGTCCTGATTTGATTCAATTGGTACCTGGACTTCCAAAAACACGTTCAGGGAAAATTATGCGCCGGATTCTGCGGAAGGTTGCCGAAGGCGATGCAACCAATCTTGGCGATACCACAACGTTGCTCGACGAAGAAGTTGT
>Ga0116171_10002269_pt1 | contig 18405 bp, 16 predicted proteins | sample AD_JPNHW2_MetaG_FD_89798 | JGI IMG/M metagenome (GOLD analysis project Ga0116171, IMG submission 89798) | Active sludge microbial communities of municipal wastewater-treating anaerobic digesters from Japan - AD_JPNHW2_MetaG | ecosystem: Engineered > Bioreactor > Anaerobic > Digestate | place... | reverse complement strand
GATTATTTCTCCCGATTAGTATTGAGTTTAATCAAAGTTATAAAAGTAACGTACACCCTTATTTTTGTTTGTCAAAAAAAAAGGAAGAATAGTCAAATAAATCCTGCATTTAATCTAATCATTCATCCATAATGCGATAATTGCTCCTTTTTTTCAGGAAATATTATCTTTGCACACTGAAATAAAAAATGATGGAACATTTGCTAAGAGAGGGTGTACGGCAGGCAATAATTGACCTGTATGGCAGCCATGTTGCCGATAACCTCTTACAGATACAGAAAACCAGGAAAGAATTTGAAGGAGATTATACTCTTGTCGTATTCCCGCTGTTAAAAACATCAGGCAAATCGCCTGAGATAACGGGGAACGAAATTGGCAGCTATATGGCTGAACATTTACCTGCTGTCAGCGGATTTAATGTTGTTAAAGGATTCCTTAATCTTGTAATATCTCCGGTTGAATGGAGAACAGTCCTGGCCGATATACATAAAAAGGAGCAATATGGCTTTATAAAAGCTCAGGAAAATTCGCCCCTTATTGTGGTTGAGTTCTCATCTCCAAATACCAATAAACCGCTTCATCTTGGTCATATACGCAATAACCTGCTTGGATATTCATTGTCAAGAATTATGGCAGCTGCAGGGAATAAGGTTGTCAGAACAAACATTGTGAATGACCGTGGTATCCACATCTGTAAGTCCATGGTCGCATGGAAGCTCTATGGCAACGGAGAGACACCGGAGTCATCCAACAAAAAGGGAGACCATCTTGTGGGTGACTATTATGTTATGTTTGACAGGGAGTACAAACGCCAGGTAGCAGAGCTTAAAGGTGCCGGGCAGAGCGAGGAGGAAGCTTCTGAGAACGCCCCTCTGATGCAGGCTGCAAGAGAGATGCTTGTAAAGTGGGAGGCAGGGGATCCTGATGTGCTTGAACTCTGGCACAAGATGAACTCATGGGTATATGCCGGCTTTGATATTACTTATAAAGAACTGGGAGTAGAGTTTGACAGGATATACTATGAATCCGACACCTTTAAGAAAGGTAAAGAGCTTGTACTCCAGGCACTTGAAAAGAACATACTCTACAGAAAGGATGACGGATCAGTATGGGCAGATCTGACTGCCGATAAACTGGATCAGAAACTGTTGCTCCGCTCTGACGGCACTGCAGTTTATATGACCCAGGATCTTGGCACTGCATATATAAGGTATTCTGATTACAGATTTGACCAGCACATTTATGTCGTAGGCAACGAACAGAATTACCACTTCCAGGTGCTGGCAATAATCCTTCAGAAAATGGGCTTTAACTGGGCTTCAGGTCTTCATCACTTCTCCTATGGAATGGTGGAGCTGCCAGAGGGTAAAATGAAGTCACGCGAAGGCACCGTGGTGGATGCTGATGACCTGATTAAGGAGATGACCCTTACGGCACGCGAAATGTCGCAGGAACTTGGCAAACTGCAGGGTTTTAATGAAAATGAAAAGGAAGAGATTTACAGGAAAATAGGTCTTGCCGCTTTAAAATATTACATTCTTAAAGTGGACCCGAAAAAGAACATGACCTTCAACCCTGCTGAATCAATAGATTTTAATGGAAATACAGGACCATTTATACAATATACATATACCAGAATACAGTCAGTGCTGAAAAAGGCAGAAGAGTCCGGGATTAATATTTCAGACCTGCAGTTTGAACAGTCATTGCCTAATCAAAAAGAGATAAACCTGATTAAACTGCTTAACGATTTTCAGTCAATTGTCACTGAAGCAGCAAAGGAACAAAGCCCGGCCCTCATTGCCAACTATTGCTATGAGATTGCCAAAGAGTTTAACCAGTTCTACCACGATTATTCAATACTGGGTGAAAGCGATTCTTCTGTCCGCAACTTCAGGATAGCGCTGTCTGATATGACAGGAAGAGTATTGAAGAATGGTTTATGGCTCCTCGGTATTGAGGTGCCTGAGAGAATGTAAATAATAAGATATCTGATATGTTTGAAAACCTTAGTGAAAGACTTGAACGATCCTTTAAATTATTAAAAGGACAGGGTACTATAACTGAAATTAACGTTGCTGAGACTTTGAAAGAGGTCAGAAGAGCATTGCTTGATGCCGACGTTAACTACAAGATAGCCAAACAGTTTACTGATACTGTGAAACAAAAGGCTATTGGTCAGGATGTACTGAAGTCAGTCAAGCCGTCGCAAATGATGATCAAGATTGTCCATGACGAGTTAACCGAGCTCATGGGCGGACAGAAGAGCGACATAAACATAAAGACAAATCCGTCGGTCATTCTTATTGCAGGTCTGCAGGGTTCAGGTAAAACAACCTTCAGCGGCAAACTGGCAAAACACCTGAAGACAAAGAGAGGAAAACAGCCGATGCTTGTAGCAGGCGACGTGTACAGACCGGCAGCAATAGAACAGCTGAAAGTTCTTGGCTCCCAGGTTGAAGTGCCTGTATATACCGAGGAGGGCAATAAGAACCCTGTTGATATTGCCCGTAATGCAATCAGAGAGGCAAAAAAAGGCGGTTATGATGTAATTATCATAGATACAGCAGGTCGTCTTGCCGTTGACGAGGAGATGATGAAAGAGATAGCAGCTGTGAAATCGGCTGTTAACCCGCAGGAGACTCTCTTTGTTGTTGACTCCATGACAGGACAGGATGCGGTAAACACTGCACTTGAGTTTAACAACCGTATCAACTTCGACGGCGTTGTCCTTACAAAACTTGATGGTGACACCAGGGGTGGTGCTGCACTTTCAATTAAATCGGTTGTAAACAAACCGATAAAATTTGTCAGCACAGGTGAAAAGATGGATGCACTTGACATCTTTTACCCTGAACGAATGGCAGACAGGATCCTCGGCATGGGCGACATCGTCTCACTTGTTGAAAAAGCCCAGGAACAGTTTGATGAGGAAGAGGCAAAAAAACTGCAGAAAAAAATTGCCAAGGACCAGTTCGACTTTAATGACTTCATAGCTCAGATACAGCAGATAAAGAAGATGGGTAACATGAAGGACCTTATGTCTATGATACCCGGGGTGGGAAAAGCAATAAAAGACCTTGACATTGATGACAATGCCTTTAAGAGCATTGAGGCAATCATTTACAGCATGACACCTGAAGAACGTTCTAACCCTTCACTGATGAATGGCAGCCGCAGGAAAAGGATCGCCGACGGCAGCGGTACCACTGTTGCTGAGATTAACCGGCTCATGAAACAGTTTGAGGATACGAAAAAAATAATGAAAATGGCTTCAAAAGGAGGCAAAATGCCAAACCTCGCACCAAGACGATAATACAATGTACCAGATTATTGACGGAAAAAAAACATCGGCAGATATTAAGGCCGAATTATCTGCATCTGTAAATGAGATGAAGGTAAAAGGAATAAGAGTTCCTCATCTTGCCGCTATCCTTGTGGGTAACGACGGAGCCAGTGAGACATATGTAGCCAATAAGGTCAAAGCCTGCGAGGAGATAGGGTTTGAATCAACACTACGGAGATTTGAGTCTTCCATCACTGAAGCTGAGCTTCTCGCTGAGGTTGAAAAAATGAACAATGATCCCCTGATTGACGGATTTATTGTTCAGCTCCCGTTGCCTGGGCATATTTCAGAGGAAAAGATAATTGAATCGGTATCGCCTGAAAAGGATGTTGATGGTTATCACCCGATAAGTCTTGGCAGGCTTGTAGCCGGACTGCCGGGTTTTGTTTCTGCCACTCCTCTGGGCGTGGTGGAACTGTTGAAGAGATATAGTATAAAGACATCAGGGGCAAATTGTGTTGTGGTTGGCAGAAGCGTAAACGTGGGCAGACCACTCAGCATACTTCTCTCACAGAAAGGCATGGATGCAACGGTGACGGTGGTTCACAGCCGTACTAAAAATATTCAGGAGGTGTTGTTAAATGCCGATATTATTATTGCAGCCATAGGATCACCTGCTTTCATCAAAGCAGAGATGGTAAAAGAAGGCGCTGTTGTGATTGATATCGGGACAACAAGAGTGCCTGACACTACCAGGAAGTCGGGCTTCAGGCTCAGCGGGGACGTTGACTTTGAACATGTTGCGCCTAAATGCTCATACATAACACCAGTGCCCGGAGGCGTAGGTCCTATGACTATAGCATCCCTGATGCTTAATACACTGAAAGCCTGTAAACGCTGACAGAAATTGTTATTTTACGTTTAAGCTGCTGAAATAAAGATCGTAACCACCTTTACCACCGGTACGGTCCGAAGAAAACAGCAGCAACTTGTTTGTGAAGCTGTTGTTGGTGACAACAACTGGCCTGTATTCATTAAAACTGCTGTTTATCCTGTTACCCATGTTCTTTGGTGAACTCCATTTGCCACCCCTGAAAACTGAGTAATAGAGATCCCATCCACCGTATCCGCCTTCCCTGTCGGATGCAAAAACCATAACTCTTCCGCTTACAAAGGGGCATTTTTCATTTGCCGGTGTACTGATGCTATCGATCCCGGCAGCAGCGGCCTGCGGAGAGAGCAACCAGTCGTTGAAGGATATTCCGTTGCCTTTCCTTATATAATATATGTCAAAATCTCCACCGCGGTCAGAGCAGAAATAAAGAGTATCAAGACTATTGTTAAAACTTATATATGCATCATTTGAAGAGCTGTTAATAAGTGAAACGGAAGCCGGGGAAGGGATCACCGTTGTTGAAGAGTACAGGGGCAGATATTTTGAATACCTGATATCAAGCCCGTTGCCTGTTATGTCAGAAGCAACAAAAGCATATTCAAATCCATCACCGGAACAATAAATCCGGTTAGGTCCATAGTCATTACCCGCAGTGTTCATTTTTGACACCAGGTTTTTGAAAAATACATTTTCAACTATTTCGGATGATAGGGAAAATGAACCTGTTACCCTGCTGAAATCATAGTTAATATAACCATAAACAAGGTCGAATCCTGCACCGCGACTGTCCCTGTCTGAAGAAAAAACCAGCGGAAATGAGGCTGTAAGATTATATAGTTTGTCGGGATCAGGAGAAATGTTGTAGTCGTTGAACTCGGTGTTTAAGGCAGCAAGATTAAGAACGGTGTCGGGGAATGACCCGTATTCATACTTAATCTTTGTACTCTCTTTTTTGCACGAGGTCAGTGCTGTATTCATAAACAAAAATGCAGCAATAAAAAAGAGACAGCAGTTTTTCATGACAGTATCTGTTATTTGCACCTCACCAAAGTTATAAAAAAACCGGACCTAAAGGGTCCGGCTTCAGAAGGTAGAATTAGGTTAATTTAGGGTAATATAGGGTATGTAAAAATACTTTTTGCCTTTTACTATTATAAGATGTAAAAAGATTATTGATGGTTGCGTCAGTTGATTCTTTTTATCAAATAGTCTCAGTTTCTGTTTATAAAAACCACGACCTGTTAATAATTGAGGTATACGCAATAATCAAATGTAGCAATAAGTATTATTTTTGTCTCATAAATATTTCAGAATGGAAGAAGACAAATACGGCTTTGTTCAGGATGGGGAAGTTGAGGAGATTATTCTTCGCTTTGAGAAAATGAGGCGAAGTAATCAAAGCTGTTATTTCGATGTCATTGAATTGGAGGCGATTATTGATTATTACCTCGATTCTGATAATTCAGCCAGAGCTTTTGAGGCAATGTCGTTTGCCTGTGAGCTTCATCCTCACTCAGTCCCGATACAGGTGCGTAAAGCACGTGTGCTTATTGACAAGGGTAGGGCACTTGAAGCTCTGTCCATATGCAAAAAGATTGAAAATATTGAACCTGGCAATTATGAAATTGCTATTTGCAAAGGGACAGCACTGGCTATGCTTGGCGACCTTACCGGCGCCGGGAAAATGTTTGATATTGCACTCGCATCTGAAGAAGAAGAGGTGGAAAACACTCTGTTCAATATTACCTCAATACTTCAGAACCTCAATTATTATGAGTACCTGATACCTTACATGCTGAGGCTGTCAGAAATGGAGCCTGACTTTCATGCCCATATTTACGATCTGGCTTATGCTTACGATAAGATAAATGACTACGAAAACAGCATTTTGTATTATCGTAAATATCTTGATGAAGAGCCAAATTCAGATAGTGCATGGTACAACCTGGGTATTATTTACAATAAGAAATCAAGATATGAGGAAGCTATTGAGGCATATGACTATGCACTTGCAATAAACCCGGAAAATACTTTTGCCCTTTTTAACAAGGCAAACATACTAAGCAACCAGGAGCGCTATTCAGAAGCACTTGATATCTACCTTGATTTTGTTGCAGAAGAGCCCGAAAGTATCGAAGGACTCACATATCTTGCCGAATGTTACGACAAGACGGGAAATGAAGAACTGGCACGCAAATACTATTTTGCTGCCATAGATATTACACCTGAGTTCTCAGATCCGTGGTACGGTCTCGGATTGCTCTACTTAAGCCGTAACAAAGCCGCAGAGAGCATACGCTACCTTAAACGCGCCTTAGAGCTTGATGAAGACAATCCCGACTGCTGGTTTTCACTGGGAAAGGCTTACATAGGAACAAAAAATCTTAAGGAAGCACTGAAGTGTTTTCAGGCTACCATTAAACTGGATCCTTATTTTGATGATGCATGGCTTGAACTGGGTCTGATTGTCTCAATACTCGATTCATTCAAATCTGCAATTCCATTGCTTGAAGAGGCCAGAAAGATAATAGGGGATGTGCCGGGACTTTCCTATATCCTGGGATCGTGCTATCTTCATACCAAAGAATATGACGAAGCAATGATGACGCTCTCCAGAGCTGCAGACCTGGACGATAAGCTCTTTGAAGAGTTCTCTTCAATGTTTCCCGACAAATTACTTACTCCCGAGTTAATTCAATTGTTTAATAAATAGGATACTTATGAAAAATGCCAGATCGTTGCTTTCGTACATTCCTGACAGAGGCATTAAGCCAAGGAAAGATGGTCTCACCATGGTTATGGATAAGGGATTGAGTCTCAGAGAGGCTGAAAATTTTATATCTGTGGGAAGTGAATATGTCGACTTTGTCAAGCTTGGATTTGGCACATCACTCATTACTCCGGATGTAGACAAGAAGATAAAACTCTACAACAAGGCAGGAATGACCACATACCTTGGAGGAACTCTTTTTGAGGCCTTCATCATCAGAGGAATGTTCAAAGAATATGTTGAACTTATTAAGTTTCTTGGTATTACCATGGTGGAGATATCTGACGGATCTTATGAGTTCCCTCATGAGGATAAGCTTAATTATATCAAGACTCTTTCAAAGGACTTTACTGTTGTTTCTGAAGTGGGGTCAAAGAAGAAAGATGTAATTTATACTCCTGATCAGTGGGTTGAAATGATGAAATCGGAGCTTGACGCCGGTTCAGTAAGGGTTATAGCCGAGGCACGGGAAACAGGAACCATAGGTATATACAATGATGACGGTTCGCTGAACCTTGATCTTATTAATTCGATATCAAATAATGTGGGTTTCCATAATGTCCTGTGGGAAGCGCCGCAAAAGTCACAACAGGCCTGGTTTATTAAAAATTTCGGAGCCAATGTGAACCTGGGAAACATAGCTCCCACAGAGATAATTTCTCTTGAAGCACTGCGCCTTGGCCTCCGGAGCGATACTTTTTTCAGCTTTCTTCCAGAAAATATGAAATGAAGTTATTCGGATTAATAGGTTATCCGCTCGGACATTCATTTTCTCAAAAGTATTTCAGTGAAAAATTCAGGGCTGAAGGCCTTGGCGGTAATTGCTATGAGCTGTTTCCACTGAAAACGTTGGATATGTTGCCTGAGTTGATAAACGGGAACCCTGAACTTTGTGGACTTAACGTAACAATTCCTTACAAGGTTGATATCATTCGCTTCCTTGATGAAACAGATCCCCTGGCTGAAGCTATCGGAGCAGTAAATGTCATAAAGATTATACAAAAAGAGGATGGGGTGAGGCTGAAGGGTTTCAATACCGATGCTCCTGCCTTCATGCAGACAATCCGTAATATAGGAGATGTAAACCTGAAGAAGGCTCTTGTGCTGGGCACAGGCGGCGCTTCTGCAAGCGTGTGCCATGTTTTTGGACTGATGGGTATTGATGTGACAAGGGTTTCAAGAAATGCCTCCAAAGGCGATCTTTCCTATAACGATGTAACGGCTGAAATCCTTCATGGCGCAGATGTAATAGTAAATACCACGCCTGTGGGAATGTACCCGACAACGGGTGAATGCCCGCCGATTGATTACGAATCCCTTCTGCCGGGACAGATTCTTTATGATCTTATTTATAACCCGTTAAAGACGGAGTTCCTTCTCCGGGGAGAAAAAAAAGGCTGCAGAATATTCAATGGCCTTGAGATGCTTCACCTGCAGGCCGAACTGGCCTGGGAGATCTGGAACAGAGACTGAATCAGATAAATATTTCCCCGGGATAAGCAATTGCCGTTAGCGAGAGCCCCTGTGCAGGAGCAGACTGACCGGCAAGGCCTCTGTTTTTGCCTTCAATAATCGATTCAAAATCCTGGATACTCAGCTTTCCGCGACCTACCGGTATCATTGTTCCGGTTATGGCCCTTACCATGTTGCGGAGAAACCTGTCGGCCGTTATTGTGAAGACAAGTGTCTTTCCCGTATCAGTCCATTTTGCCTCCGAAATCCTGCATAAATTCGTCTTGTTACCTCCATGAAGCCTGCAAAAGCTTGTGAAATCGTTATGCCTGAGCAGAATAGCAGCGGCCTTGTTCATCATGTCAATATCCAGGTCCCAGAAAAGAAGCCACCCCGTATCGGCAAGGAAGGGATCTTTTTCCTTGAGAATGGTATAGCAATATGTCCTGGAAACAGCATCAAAACGGGCATTGGCCTCTGTTGTTACCTTTGCAATCCTGTTTAACGATATGTCTCCCGGCAGAAACCCGTTAAGCTTGTATAACAGCTGCTGGTCATTATCCAGTCCGTTCTTTTTTGAGTCAAAATGGCAGCAGAAAAATGAAGAATGTACGCCTGTGTCTGTCCGGCCTGCACCGGTTACGTTTATCGGCACACCCAGAATGGTTGTAAGGGCTTTGTTGACCACACCCTGCACAGTTGCTTTGCCTGGCTGCAACTGCCAGCCATTGTACGCTGTTCCTTTAAATGAAAGAAAAAGAAAATAACGTGTCATTCTTCAAAGATAGAAAGTTTTCGGGCGAACACACTCTCCCTATGTCCATAATTTCGATCTTTTAAAGAGCCGGTCACCGCTTTAAAAACTAATTAAATATCGTTTTTAATTAATGAGAAACCAGATGCTTGTCAGAGCATCAAATTACTGTAGAAAATGATCGAATCCCCAAACCTTTGATGGTCGGAGACCATCAAATTATCCTTTTCCCTTATGAAATTATTCGATCATCTACGATGATCCAGGGTTGGTGGTGATGAACATGAAACTACAATAATTCAGCCATCTACGATGGCTTATTGGCTCTGGTCTTATAAGTTTCTAAGCGTCATCTAACGATTTTTAACATTGAACTTGCACACGAATTGGTTAAATTGCAGCTTCAAAACTTAAAACAATGAGCGAAGTTATTAAAAGAGGATTTGCAAGCGACAATAATTCAGGAGTACATCCTAAAGTAATGCTTGAACTGAGTAATGTAAACAGGGGACATGTCGTGGGTTATGGAGATGACCAGTATACAGATCAGGCAAAAAAACTGTTGCAGGATCACCTGGGAAAAGATGCTGAAGTGTTTTTTGTATTCAACGGGACCGCCGCCAACATTATGGGTCTTTCTGCAATAACCCGCTCATGGAATGCAATCCTTTCTGCTTATACAGCTCATATTGAACAGGATGAGTGTGGCGCCCCCGAGAAAAATATTGGATGCAAAGTGCTTACGGTTGACACTCCGGATGGTAAACTGAAACCCGAACTCCTTGCCAAACATATGCACGGCTTTGGTTTTGAACATCATTCACAGCCTAGGGTAATCTCCATCTCTCAACCCACAGAAATGGGGACAGTCTATAGTGTAAACGAAATAAAAGCGATAGCTGATTTTGCCCACTCACATGATATGCTGCTGCATATGGACGGAGCGAGGCTGGCAAATGCAGCAGTCTCTCTCTCTCTGCCTTTTAAGGCATTCACTACAGATGCTGGTGTTGACGTTCTTTCGTTTGGAGGAACTAAAAACGGTATGATGTACGGTGAGGCTGTTGTCTTCCTCCGCCCGGGTATATCAGATGGCTTTAAGTATATCCGTAAACAGTCAATGCAGCTCGCTTCAAAGATGAGATTTATCTCAGCACAATATATTGCTTACCTCAGGGATGAAGTGTGGAAAGAGTGCGCCACACATTCAAATAAACTGGCAAAAAAGCTTGAAAACAGCCTCAGAGGCGTTGAGGGGATCAGGATAACACAAAGTGTCGATGCCAATGCGATATTCGTTATAATGCCCCGGAAAATAGCTCAGGAGCTGAATAAAGAGTATTTCTTCTATCCCTGGGATGAGGCAGCTGACGAATACAGGCTTATGACAAGCTGGGATACAACGGAGGAAGATATTGAAACCTTCGTGGCACTCCTCTCACGGATGCTGACGAAAAGGTAATGTATTACTCGTAGTAATCAGGCTCAACAGTTTTGCCGAAAGTCCAGTACCAACCTGTTGTCTCTCCTTTTTCCTGTCGCCAGTAAGCAGGAGTAACCTTTTTGCCGTCAGGTCTCTTCAAAAGAAGCTCGTATACCTGTATTACCGGATTGAAAAGGATATCGGTGACACCTGCAGTGTATAGTGTTTCCGTCGACCCTTCGGCAGGTGCATCCTGACTGACCTTAACTTCATATCCATTGAATTTCAGGAGTCCGGCAAGAAAATCAGCTCTCTCTTTCGTTATCCCGCTTTCAACAATTGAACAGCGAACCCCGTCAATCTCGCCGGTAATATGCTTTACATTTGTGAGTATTCCCATTACAGAAGATATTTAAATACCAAAACTGAGATTCCTTATTATTTCAAACAGACCACTGGCAAAACCAACAACAACGATGCCTGCCACACAGATGATAAGTCCAAGCCTTGTCATTCCGTCGCTTTTAAATGGTTGTATTGGTGTCTGGTTTTTGTTTATAAACATGCTCTTTACAACAAGCAGGTAGTAGTACAATGATATGATCGTATTAAGTACTGCAATTGTTACCAGCACGTAGAACCCTTTTCCTGCGGCAGCTGCGAACAGGAAGAATTTTCCGAAGAAACCTGCTACCGGCGGTATACCTGCAAGAGAGAACATGGCCAGCATCATTACAAGGCTGAGCTTAGGGTTGGTATGGTACAGGCCATCGTAGTCGTCCATGCTTTCTTTGCCGCATTGGTTGGATATTGCAGCAACAACGCCGAATGCACCAAGGTTTGAGAAGATGTAAACCAGTACATAGTAAATGAGGGTTGCCATACCGAGCTCACTTCCGCTGATCAGCGCCAGAAGGAAGAACCCTGCCTGTGAGATGGAGGAAAAGGCAAGAAACCTCTTCATGTTCTTCTGTCTTATTGCAAAGAGGTTACCGACCGTCATTGTCAGTACTGCAATTATCCAGAGCACATTCTGCCATGTTTCAACTATTACAGGGAAAACCCTGAAGAGCACAATAATAAATATGAATGAAGCCGCACCTTTTGAAATCACTGACAGGTAAGAAGTAACATTTACAGGGGCACCTTCATAAACATCAGCAGTCCATAGATGGAAAGGAACCAGGGACATCTTGAATGCCATACCTGCAAAGAAAAATATGAAACCAAGCACTGCAAGGCCTGAAAGAGAAAGGTTAGCTGCGACAGTGGTATAATAAAGCGATCCTGTTATCCCATATACCATTGAAAGGCCGAAAAGCATTATCCCCGACGAGAGTGAAGAGGAGAGAAGCAGTTTGATACCGGCTTCTGCTGAGGTGTTTCTCATCCTGTCATATGCTGCAAGGGCGGCAAGAGGAATTGTTGCAAGCTCAATACCCAGGTAAAACATCAGGAAGTGCCCTGATGAAATCATGAAGTTCATTCCTATCAGGGTTGACAAAAGCAACAGGAAATATTCGCTGATCTTGTTCTCATTTTCAGCTTTCCCGAGCCAGCTATAGGACTGTATCAACACAATCAGCGTTCCAATGTTGAGGATATTCTTCATCAGCATTGTTGTACGGCTGGCTGTATACATATTCCCGAATAATGACCCGTCGGGAGATGGTATGAAACCAAGTGCGGTTATTACTGAGAAGAGTATGATTGAAAAGCCTCTCAGCTTTTTCTTACTTTCTTCGGCGGTAAAGACCTCAGCCATCAATATTATGAGGAAGCCTGCTGTCAGGAGCAGTTCGTGCCGCATTATTGCAAAATTCTCAAGACTCATCTTTTTACAGTTAAATTGGTCTTCTTTTCCGGTTTAAAATATTTTACTGATTATCGGCCCAAGGCTCTCTCTGATAAGGGTTGAGAGTCCGCCGGGCAATATCCCGATATATATTATTGATATCAAAAGTGTCAGCACTGACAGTTTTTCGTACCATTTGGCATCTTTAAGCTCATCAAAATGATGGTTTTTGATCTGCCCGAGAAGGAGTATACCTACCACTCTCAGTATATAAACTGCGGTGATAACAATTGAAGAAACGGCAATAATGGTTGCTATACGGTGGAAAACATCGGGATGCTGGAAAGCGCCGAAGAAAATCGTCATTTCTGCAACAAATCCGCTAAATCCCGGAAGACCTAGTGATGCAAGCCCTGCAAGAACATATGCCACGGCGAGGAATGGGATAACCTTCATCAGCCCGCCCATCTCATTTATCATTCGTGTATGTGTTCTTCCGTATATCATCCCTATAAGGGCAAAGAAGAGGGCTGTCATCAGTCCATGGGAAATCATCTGTATAACCGCACCATCCATTGCAGTCTGGTTCATCATCAGTACAGCAAACAGTACCAGCCCGCAGTGGCTCACTGAAGAGTATGCGTTGATGTATTTAAGATCTTTCTGTGCAATTGCTCCGAAGGCACCGTAAACAACACTTATGGTGGTAAGAATTATGAATATCCAGGCCATCTCCGAGGCTGCTTCCGGCATAAGGAACATTGCAACCCTGAAAGCTCCGTAACCACCGAGCTTCATAAGCACTCCGGCATGAAGCATTGAAACGGCAGTCGGTGCTGAAGCATGACCATCAGGAGACCATGTGTGGAAGGGGAAGAGCGCACCCAGAACCCCGAAGCCGACAAAAGTCATCGGGAAGAAGAACCTCTGTGCACCTATTGGAATGGTAACTTTTGAAATCTCCATTATGTTGAAGGAGAGAGTACCACCATCGGGCGCAGAGTTAAAATAGATACCAAGAATACCGACAAGAAGGAGGGCAGAACCACCCATAAGCATCAGTGTCAGTTTCATGGCAGAATACTCCTTGGGACCACTACCCCAGATGCCAATAAGAAAATACATCGGGATAACCGCCACCTCGTAAAAGAGGAACATGGTAAAGAGGTCTATCGAGATAAAGAACCCGAACACACCTGTTGCAAGAAGCAAAAGGAAAATGAAAAACTCTTTCTTTAAGGACTCCATCTCCCATGAGGCAAATACACCGGCAAAAACCACCACCGCAGTGAGGGCAATCATTGCCACTGATATGCCATCAACCCCCACGGCGTAAGAAATATGCAGCGATTTAAACCACTCGACACTTTTCATGAACATCATGGTGCCCTGTAATTCGCCGTTGTGTTTGGCTGAGACATAAAGCCAGACCAATATTCCGGCAAGAATCAGCTGACACCCCATACCGATAGCTGCAACTATTCTCACTTTTTTTGTATCCCTCACTAACAGTATCCCTGTCATTGTGAGGAGCGGAATTATTACCAGAAAAGATAAGATATTCATATCCAGATAGTTTCTTATATTACTAATTGAAAAAGTAAATAAACACCAGCGCCAGAGCTATTACTCCTGAAACAAATACATAAGCGTATTTCTGAAGCTGTCCCGACTGTAATCCTCTGATTCGGAAGGATACTGATTGTGTCACGTTGGCAATGGCATTCATAGTGCCGTCAACAATATGTCTGTCGAACCATGCAACAGGTTCGGAGATGTGTCTGAAGATGATTTTTTTGGTCACGAAAAGGTAAAGCTCATCCATGTAAAATTTATTATAAGCCCATTTGTAGCTGTTTTTGAAGACAGCTTTGAGCTTCTCCGGACGTTCGGTTTCGCTTTTGTACATTAACCAGGCAAAACCTATGCCTGCAGCAGCAATAAGAATTGATGGTATTGCAATTTTCCAGTCAACCATCTCAAACTCAAACGGAGCGCCGTCTGATGTAACAAAGTTTCCAAAAGGCAGCAGTCCTGCAAATACTGAAGCAAATGCGAGGATGATGAGAGGCACGGTCATTGTTGCCGGAGCCTCATGCGGAGTGTGTTCGTATTCTCTCTGTTTGCCATGAAAAACCCTGAAATAGAGGCGGAACATATAAAATGCCGTGATACCTGCAACCAGGTATTCTATAACGAAGAGTGCCTTATTGCTTTCGAATGCGGCAGCCAGGATATGATCCTTGCTGAAGAATGCAGAAAGCGGTGGTATTCCGGCAATGGTAAGACATGCAATAAGGAAGGTGGCATGCGTTACAGGAAGGTGCTTTTTAAGACCGCCCATATCTGTCATATAGTTTGAATGGACGGCATGAATAATTGCACCGGCACCCAGGAAGAGCAAAGCCTTGAACATTGCATGTGTGAAAAGGTGAAAGTTTGATGCCATGAAACCAAGGCCTTCAGCGCCTCCGTAGCCGGAGACACCAAGACTCATCATCATGTACCCGATCTGGGATATTGTAGAGTAGGCGAGTACCCTCTTGATATCAAGCTGGGTCATGGCAATCACGGCAGCAAAGAGAGAGGTGAAACCTCCTACCCATGCAACAACCATCAGGGCCTGCGGGGCTGCAAAATGATAGATGGGGAACATTCTTGCCACAAGGTATACACCTGCAACAACCATGGTCGCAGCATGTATAAGGGCGGAAACAGGTGTAGGACCCTCCATGGCATCAGGAAGCCATATATGCAGTGGAAACATTGCTGATTTGCCCGCACCACCCATAAATATCAGTATCATTGACCATGTAATGACGGAGAGACCCAGAAACGCTGCTCCGCCTTTTGAAGCTATGGCAGGTCCATCGGGACTGGTAAGTGCTACAAAGTCAAATGTTTTTGTCATTAAAGAAAGCATAAGGATACCTATCAGGAAACCCATATCGGCAAACCTGGTGACAATGAATGCCTTCTTTGCGGCAGCCACTGCTGAATTCTTTGTGTAATAAAAGCCAATAAGCAGGTATGATGAAACCCCTACAAGCTCCCAGAAGATATACATCTGGAAAATGTTGGTTGCAACAACCAGTCCAAGCATAGAGAAGGTAAACAGCGAAAGGAAGGCGTAATAACGCTCAAACCCTTTTTCTCCCTTCATGTAACCCAGACTATAGATATGAACCATAAAAGAGACCGTGCTTATAACCACAAGCATCATTACAGAGATAGGGTCAAGCATAATTCCCATATCAATATGAAGCGTCTCGGTCAGGGTAAGCCATGTTGTGTTACAGGCAATAATCTTCTGGTATATCCCGTTTGCCATCCCGCCTCCACTGAAATAGCTGATGGCAGTTATATAGGATATGGCGGTTACAATTGCAAGCCCGAATGTTCCGGTGAGCCCGGAAATTTTTGCCTTTAGTTTCATTCCAAGAAGTCCGAGCAGCACAAATGTAAAGGCCGGAACCAGTAAAACCCAGATTGTATATCCGTATGAACTCATTTCTTTCTTTATTATACCGTTATCAGTACTTCATTTCGCTGACGTCTTCCACGTTGATAGTGGCGAATCGCCTGTAAATGTTGATTATAATAGCAATTGCCACGGCAGCTTCCGATGCAGCCACAGCAATTATGAACAGGCTGAAAAAATGCCCCTCAAGCTTACCGGGGAATAAATACCTGTTAAAAGCTGCAAAATTGATGTTTACAGAGTTTAATATCAGTTCCAGCGACATCAGCATGGTTATCAGATTACGGCGCGTCAGAAAGCCGTAAACGCCTGTGAAAAACATTATTGCCGCAACAATCAGTAAATACTCCAAAGGAACGACTGTGACCATATTATTAATGTTTATTTTTTATTAATATCCTCAGTTTCACTTTTACTCTTTTTGGCAACCACAATTGCACCAATCATAGCTGCGACAAGCAGTACCGAGATAACCTCAAAGGGAAGGACAAAGCCATTCTCCCCGGTCTCCATAAGAGTTTTACCAATCAGTTTCATATTTACCTCGGCGGCAACAGCAGTGTCAGCCTGAAATGAATAGCTCAGTATGGTTGTGATAACAAGCACTGCCCCGGCTATGGCCGCGATGGCAGAAAAGACCTTCTTCTTGAGCTCAACAGCTTCAAACTTATGACTTATCTGGCTGGTCAGAAGTATTGAGAAGATTATCAACACAACTATGCCTCCTGCATAAAGAGTAATCTGTACAGCAGCAAGAAACTGGAAGTTTAGCAGGAAATAGATGCCTGCAGTGGAGAGAAGCACAAAAAACAGTGATACGGCAGCACGGAGGATTCTCCTGCTGGTCACTGTGAGTATTGAGAATATTATGATTGCAATGCCAAAAATGGCAAACATTATCTGGTTACCTTCCATTATTCAACTCCTTTCATAAGTTTAGAACCTGGCTGATTAAGAACTTTTGTCAGTCTGGCACGGTTGAAGACGGCATGCTCAAACTTCTGTGAAAATGCAAGTGCATTTGAAGGACAAGCCTTTACACACAGACCACAGAAAGTACACATCCCCAGATGATAAATATGTTTATCCAGTACACGCTGCTTTTTACCTTCTTCGGTAATTATCTGCATCGGGATTACCTCAATTGTGCCATTGGGACAGTTCATTTCACAGATGCCACAGGCTGTACATTTATGCTCGTTTTTATCATTATGAGGCATAACAACCTCTCCCTTGAACCGGTCGTACATCTTCAGCTTTTTCCGGTTGTCGGGATATTTCTGTGTAACAATTTCACCCGGACTGAAGAAGTATTTTCCGGTGACCATCATTCCTTTGATAAGTGAATGAATCCCGTGAAACAGTCCTTTAAAATATTCTTTTGCGCTACTCATAAAGCTCTTTACTTTTGACTTTCGACTTTTGACTTTTGACTTTTGACTTTCTTACCAGTGCCATCCCATCAGCACGATGAATGCCATTAACAGCAGGTTCACAAGATTGATAGGCAGGAGGTAGTTCCATTCCAGCTTAAGCAGCTGGTCAATCCTTAACCTGGGAAAGGTCCATTTAAACCACATGATTATGAAAATGACGAAAGCGGTTTTACCAAAGAACCAGAATACCGGCGGGATGAAATCCATCACCGCGTTGAAACCGTCCCAGCCATAGATATGAAGGGGCATCCAGCCTCCAAGGAAGAGTGTTACAGCAACACCCGATACAATGAACATATTTATATACTCCGCCAGAAAGAAGAAGGCAAACTTGATTCCCGAATACTCTGTATGGAATCCGGCTGTCAGTTCCGATTCAGCTTCTGCTAGGTCAAACGGGCCCCTGTTGATTTCTGCTGTGCTTGCCACAAGGAATATTATGAAGGCAATAAATGCCGGTATATGCCCTGAGAAGACGAACCATCCCCAGCGCTGTGCCTCAACTATTTCGGAGAGCTGCATCGTGCCGGCCAGAACCACAATGGTTATAACCGAAAGGCCAACCGAAAGCTCATAGCTGACTATCTGGGCACCACTTCTCATTGCACCGATGAGAGAGTATTTGTTATTGCTTGACCATCCTGCCAGGAGAACCCCGACAACACTCATTGATGAGATGGCAATAATATAAAAGATACCGATATTAAGGTCGACAGGCTGCAATCCTTTTGCAAATGGCAGGGCTCCAAGAGTAAGGAACGAAGCTATTATGACAATATAAGGCGCAAGGTTAAAAAGAATCTTGTCGGAGTTCTTTATAGGAATGACCTCATCGAAAAGCAGTTTGAACATATCCGCAATTGTCTGGAAGATGCCATAAGGTCCCAGCCTGTTTGGCCCGAGACGGTTCTGCATAAATGCACATACCTTACGCTCGGCATAAACAAGGAATAGTCCTACTATTGCATAAAATGCCAGTATCACTATTCCTATAATTGCCAGCTCGATGGCGATAGCCCATCCCGGAGCCATGGCAGCACGAAGACTCTGGTCTATCCATGCAGTAAATGAACTGAAATCATATAAATTAAATTCCATATGCCAGGTTTCTTT
>Ga0116171_10002268_pt1 | contig 18405 bp, 15 predicted proteins | sample AD_JPNHW2_MetaG_FD_89798 | JGI IMG/M metagenome (GOLD analysis project Ga0116171, IMG submission 89798) | Active sludge microbial communities of municipal wastewater-treating anaerobic digesters from Japan - AD_JPNHW2_MetaG | ecosystem: Engineered > Bioreactor > Anaerobic > Digestate | place... | reverse complement strand
TTTATGCAGACTTCAAAAAAAATGGTACAAAATTTATTGAATATCTTTTTCATAATTTCAAAATATTAATTCCAATAATTACTGAATGGATTTATGTTAATTTAGAGGCAATTTACAACTCTAAGAATGATAAGCATTAATTAAACGTTTTCGATCTTTCCGTATAAGCGAACCGCCTGCTTGTGAAAAAATAATTTAGCTCCGGGTATTTCAAAATTTGAATCTCCGTTTAACACTACATCCCAAACTTTAATTATATTTGCATAGTCAATTTTATATAATCTATTTTCTTAAATAAACATACGCCCTATGTACGACAATCAAAACCGCCCGTTCGTGGCGATAAACGATGAAAAGGAACTTGCCTTTGTTCCGAAAATGGCCAACCGACACGGTCTTATTACAGGCGCAACCGGTACCGGTAAAACTATCACACTGCAAACGCTGGCCGAAACTTTCAGCGATATGGGAGTACCGGTATTCGCTGCCGACATCAAAGGCGACCTTTCGGGTGTAGCAAAAACCGGAGGCAACAAGGAAAGCGTCACCAAGCGCGTGGACAGTTATAAACTCAAGGAAAAAGGATTTGAATTCAGGGCATTTCCGGTACAGTTCTGGGATGTGTTCGGCGAACAGGGACATCCGGTACAAACTACCATTTCGGAGCTGGGACCACTGTTGCTCGAACGTCTGCTCATGCTCAACGAAACTCAGGGAGCTGTACTTAATCTGATTTTCAAAATAGCCGATGAAAATGACTTGTTGCTTCTCGACCTGAAAGACCTCCAGAAAATGCTCCAGTACGTAGGCGACAACCGTGCCGAATTTATTACCACTTACGGCAATATCTCCACAGCCAGCGTTGGCTCCATACAGCGAAACCTTGCCAGACTCGAAGCCGAAGGAGGTACCCAGTTCTTCGGTGAACCGGCACTGGATATCAGCGACCTGATCAAAACTGACCACAACGGCAAAGGAATAATCAATATCCTGGCTGCCGACAAACTGATGAATTCGCCCCGCATCTACACCACATTCCTGCTCTGGATGCTTTCCAACCTGTATGAAAACCTGCCGGAAGTGGGTGATATGGAAAAACCGAAACTCGTATTCTTTTTCGACGAAGCGCATCTGCTTTTCAACGATATGCCACAAATTTTACTCGAAAAAGTGGAACAAATTGTTCGCCTGATCCGCTCAAAAGGTGTGGGAGTTTACTTCATCACCCAAAACCCCGCCGATATACCCGAGCGCATCCTCGGACAACTTGGTAACCGTGTGCAGCATGCGCTGCGCGCTTACACACCCAACGATCAGAAAGCCGTAAAAGTGGCTGCAAACACCTTCCGCCCCAATCCGAAGTTCGATACCGAAACAGCTATCACCGAACTTCAGACAGGCGAGGCGCTGGTTTCCTTCCTCGATGAGAAAGGTGCACCCAATCCGGTGGAAAGAGCGTTTATTCTTCCTCCCGAAGGTCAGGTTGGCCCAATCACACCCGAAGAACGAACCCATCTGATACAATCGTCCTTGCTGTATGGCATCTACGAGAAAGATATCGACCGGATTTCAGCCTTCGAAATCATCTCCGAAAAAATGAAAGCCACCGACCTGCAAAAACAACAATTGGAACAGCAAAAGCAGCTCGAAATTGAACAACGCGAACGCGAAAAAGCTTTGCGCGAAGAAGAAAAACGCAAACGTGCAGAAGCGAAAGATGATGTTTTGGGCGGATTGCTGAAAAACGTAGGACGCAGCGTGGGGCGACAGGTAACCAGTCAGCTGGGCAGAACCATTACACGCACCATTCTGGGAGCTTTCTTCGGAAAGAAATGACAGAAATTCATTAACCAAAATTTTATCTGTATGAAAAACCGTTTATTTGTTTTCGTGTTACTGATGTCATCCGCTTTCTCAGTGGTGGCTCAGTACAATGCTCACATGGAAACCACCACCGACGAGCAACAAATTATCCGGGCACAACAAGCCCGGGAATTTATTCAGTCTGCAAAAAATCTGGTGTTTTATCTTCCGTTTGCCAGTCAGAGCACTCTGGATGCAAAAGTGGCCGACACAAAAAAGATTGTGTGGTGCGAGAACCGACACAAAGAGAAAGATGAAGCCGGTATTTTTACCTACAGTGTGAATGGTATAAAAGCCAAACCCGGAGCATACTTCGACAAGGATTTCACCATTTCTGTATGGGTAAATGTGGAAAATGTCAGCAAATGGAGCAGGATTATTGATTTCGGTGTTGGTCAGAACAATTCGAATGTTGTTTTTTCAAACTCAGCTTCTATGAGCGGCATTCCGGGTCTGGCCATCTACAAGGGAGCAGGAACGGATCTGACACAAATTCGCGGAACGGATAAAAACCGGCTGAAAGAAGGCGAATGGTATCACCTTGCCGCTACACTTACCGGTACGGTTGCACGGCTATACATCAATGGGGTGGAAATCCAGAAAGCCGAGAATTTCTATGTTCCCGGAAATACTGCGCGTCCCATGTGCTGGATTGGGGCCAGTAATTTCGAAGGTGAAAGCAATTTCTATGGCAGGATGGATGAATTGCGCATCTACAACAAAGCGCTGTCGGATATGGAAATAAAGATACTCGCCGACTGGAAATTTCAGAAGCCGTAAAAGCAAATATCATACTAACTTAAAAACGGAGGTTGTGATTAATCCAACTTCCGTTTTATTTTTAACGGTGTCTGATGTTTTTAAGCTGTTTTGTGATAGTTGATGACCGCCGCTGAAATAGCCACTATATCAAAGCAAAAGATATAAACCATATCGACCCATAAATCCAGAAATACACTGCCTTTGAGAACGATTGCTCTCACCGCGTGCATAAAGTGAGTTACAGGAATAAGGCTTGAAATAGTATGAGCCCAGGGCGGCATACTTTCCACATTGGTAAACAAGCCACTCATCAATATAAAAATCATTATGAAAAAGAAAGCAACAAACATGGATTGCTGCTGGGTTTTGCTAACAGTGGAAATGAGCAGACCAAACCCCAGAATACCGGTTATATACACTACGGCGAACAGATAGAGTGTACTCAGGCTGCCTACAATAGGGATATTGTACACAAAATGTAGGATAAGCAGTCCCAGACTGAAATCAAAAAGACCGATAAACCAGAAGGGAAGCAATTTTCCGATAATAAACTGCCATTTTTTCAGGGGAGTGACGTTAATTTGCTCGATGGTACCTTTTTCCTTTTCACTGACGATATTCAGAGCCGAGATAAACCCGCTGATAACCGTTACCAGCAAAACAAGTATAGCCGGTACTATGAAATTTTTATACCTGAGATTAGGATTGTACCAAAATGAATACCGTATATCCTGAGCAGCCGACAGATTGATATCGGGCGACCACTCCAGGATGATATTCCTGTTGAAATTCTGAATAATCGCGCTGAGATAGCTGGTTCCCAGCCCGGCTTTCACACCGTTGATGGCATCGGCTGTAACAGCCACACTGACATTGCCTTCACGGATTAAGTCCCGTTCAAAGTTGTGTGGAATTTGCAAAATAATATCCGCCTTATCTGTTTCCACAGATTTGAGAGCCTGAGGATACGAATTGGAAACCGCATAAATTTCGAACAGGTCGGAAGCCGTGAATTTTGAAATAAGGCTTCGTGATGAGGGACTGCAATCATTGTCCACAATGACAATTTTCAGATGCCTGACATCCATATCGGCAGCAAAAGGCAGAATAAGCAGTTGTAAAAAGGGCATAAATAACAGCATTGGCAGCATCATCCGGTCCCTGAAAATCTGGACGAATTCCTTTCGCAATATATAGAATAGCACCCTCATTCCAGCCGGATTTTAAATCGTTTCAAACTTATGGTGAGCAGGATAACAGTCATACCAATCAGAATAGATGTTTCCATCCAGATATCCTTCAGGCCAAGTCCTTTAAGCATAATGGATTTCACGATGATAAAAAACCACCGGGCAGGTATAATATTGGAAAGCCACTGGAATATCCAGGGCATATTCTCGAGCGGGAAAAGAAACCCGGTGAGCAACAAGGTAGGAAGTAAAATTCCAGCCATCGATATCAGCATGGCAACTGCCTGTGAACTGGCAATATTGGATATCATCAGTCCAAGTGCCAGACAGGAAAGTATGTATAAAAAACACTCTGTCAGCATCAAAACCACACTCCCGCGAATGGGAACATCGAGCACCAGATTACTCAGCAGCAGGATGAACGAAAGATTTACGAGCGATAAAACAGCATAGGGAATGGCTTTGGATATAAGCAGCAAAAAAGGTTTCAGCGGCGATACTAGCAACGTTTCAATGGTTCCCATTTCTTTTTCACGAACAATGGCGATGGCGGTCAGCGTGGTGCATACTATCATCATTATCAAGGCGATAACACCGGGCACAAAATTCATCGATCCATTCAGGGAAGGATTATAAAGCATTCGCACTTCGGAATTTATTTTCATCGGAACCGACTGAGCAGTCTGTAACTGATGAAATTCACCGATGATTGCCGACAGGTAAAAAACCACCGTTTTGGCAAAATTCGGATCTGTAGCGTCAGCCACAATTTGCAGCTGAACAGGCTTCGTTGCCGATTCGGCAAAATCATCGGGCAGGATGAGCGCGCACTGGGCTTCGTTGTTTCTGAAATAAGTTTCCAGGTCTTTCCGGGACGGAACAATATGAGTGACGGTAAAATATGAACTGGCATCTATTTTTTCAATCATCTTCTGACTTTCGACACTTGCTTTCGGATTAACAACCAACAGACGGGCATTTTTCACCTCGTTGGTCAATGCAAAGCCAAATATCAGAATTTGCGCGATGGGCAGTCCGAACATGACCAGCAAGGTTCGCTTATCGCGGAAGACATGCAGAAACTCTTTCTGCAAAAAGGCTGCCAGTTGTTTTATCGTGTTATTCATCATTCGTTTCGTTTTGCTCCGCGGGCTAATGCGTAAAACACATCACTCATCGTCTCCACTCCGAACTGTTTTTTCAGGCTGGCAGGCGCATCAAGCGCGTCAATCCTTCCGTCAACCATGAGCGAAATTCGGTTGCAATACTCCGCCTCGTCCATGTAGTGCGTGGTAACAAACACGGTAATTCCCCGCGAAGCTGCCTCGTAAATCATTTCCCAGAACTGCCGCCGGGTGACAGGATCAACTCCGCTGGTGGGTTCGTCGAGAAATACAATCCTGGGTTCGTGAAAAATAGCGGTGGAGAAAGCCAACTTCTGTTTCCAGCCAAGTGGCAACGAACTAACCAGTTTATTGGCCTCGCCGGCAAGTCCGAGGGTTTCCAGCATATTTCTCATTCTTGGTCTGATTTCCTTTCGGCGCAAACCGTAAACTCCTCCGTAGAATTCAATATTTTCGCTGACAGTCAGATTTTCATACAATGAAAATTTCTGACTCATGTACCCAATGCTTTTCTTGATTTCTTCCTGTTGCTTATAGACATCAAATCCCGCTACCCTGGCCTGCCCGGCTGTGGGATATGACAAACCGCAAAGAATTCGCATAGCAGTAGTCTTCCCGGCGCCATTGGCACCGAGAAAACCGAAAATTTCACCTTCCTTCACATCGAAAGTAATGGCATCAACGGCTGTGAAATTTCCGAATTTTTTTGTCAGTTTATCGGCAGTGATGGAATACATATTATTGTTTTCAGAAACACACTAACTTATCAATCTACACATTACACATTACACAATTCTTTCTTTTTTCTGCATTCATCCGTCACTCACTCCTTCGTTTGCCTGCTTAAATCAATGAAACAGTCTTCAATTGTAGCATCGATGCGGTTGATGCGAATATCGTTAAATCCGTTATTTTTCAGAAATTCCCCAAGCTGAATTTCATCAAGTTCGGCGACAGCTACAAGATGCGCAAATTCCCCGAAGGGATAGCTGTTGAGCCGTTCGGGATATTGCATCAATACTTTCAGCAGTTTGTAAGTGTCATCGGAACTCACGGCGTAAATATATTTATCAAACTGTTCCACAACTGCCTGAGGTGTGTCAATACTCAGTATTTCACCCTGTTGTATCAGGGCGATGCGGTCACATTGCAGGGCTTCATCCATGTAGGGCGTGGAAACAAAAATGCAGATATTTTCAGTTTTCAGTTTCCGGAGCATTTCCCACAGTTCTTTTCGCGATACAGGATCAATACCGGTTGTCGGTTCATCCAGAAACAGCACCTTTGGTTTGTGTATCAGCGCACAGCATAGCGCCAGCTTCTGCTTCATACCACCCGAGAGCTGACCTGCCTTTCGCTTTCCGAATGCTTCAATCTGCACATAAATATCGCGGATAAGGTGATAATTTTCCTCAATGGTGGTGCCAAACATGGTAGCATAAAATCTAAGATTTTCTTCCACGCTCAGGTCGGGATACAATGAAAACCGCCCCGGCATATAGCCCACTTCATTCCTGATTTTGCGGTAATCTTTCACCACATCGTACCCTAGAACCATCGCGGAACCGCTGTCGGGAATAATCAGTGTTGTCAGCATTCGGAAAATGGATGTTTTTCCGGATCCGTCCGGACCTATCAATCCGAAGATTTCACCTTCACTTACCGACAAACTGATATTATTCACAGCAAGTACTTTGCCCTTGTCGTAAGTTTTTGAGATATTATGTAATTCGATATAATTCACAATCCTTTTTGGCAGAAGTTATTAGTTCTCCGAATGAATATTCCGGGTTTGATGATTACCTGGCAAACTTCACATCGGCATACATGCCTATCTTTAAAAAGCCATCGTTTTTTACGGCTATTTTCACGGCATACACTTCGTTGGAACGTTCGTCGCGTGTCTGAATGGTTTTGGGGGTGAATTCGGCTTTACTGCTTATCCATGTTAGCGTTCCTTCGTATTCGGATAACTTTTCCTTGCCCAGATCGGTCAGTACGATTACCTTTTGCCCCAGTTTCAGGCTTCCCAGTTGGTTGTTGGTGATGTATGCCCGCAGAATAAGTGTTGACAAATCGGCAATTTTATAAAGCGGTCTGCCAATGGTTGTCATTTCACTGGGTTCGGCATATTTGACCAGTACAGTTCCGGTTACTGGATTGATAATTCGGCATTTTCGAAGCTGGTCTTCAAGTAGCGATATCTGCATTTCAAGCGGATTTGTTTCCTTACCCACACTGGCTGCTGTTTTATCGAGCGTGGTTTGCTGCGCGTTGAGCTGCCGGTTGAGTACTGCCACTATCGACCGTGCATCATCCAGTTGCTTTTGGGTGGCAGCCTGTCCGGCAAAAAGGTTCTCCACGCGTTTCAATTCGCGGTTGGCCTGTATGAGTTGTTCTTTCAAAATGGCAGTCTGCGAACTGATATCGGGTTTGCGGCTGAGAACCGCTCCCTTTTGCTCCTGCACCTGCCTGATTGTCAAATAAATCTGCGTACTGTCAATCTGACCAACCTTTTTTCCGGCTTCAAGCTGCATTCCTTCATCCACATCGAGCGATAATATTGTGCCGTTTCCTTTAGCCGATACGATAGTTTCCACCGTTTCGAAATAACCGGAAGCATCGCCTTTTTTTTCGTCAGGATTGCAGGAGGGTATCGTCATTATTACCAGACAGAGAGCAATCCCGAATATTGATTTCTTCTTCATTTGTTAAGTTGAATAAATATAATTAAATCAACATGCTGAATTTCAGCAAATTTCAATTCCCCTTCATCCACATCAGACTGTACTCAGCCAGAAGCAACTGCATTTCGTGAAGCGCTTTTTTCTGACGCGCCTGGTTTTCGGCATTGGCTTCACGTATAAAATCTGCGCTGGTGATTACTCCGTTTTCTAGCTGAACTGCACTTGTTTGCTTGATTTTATTTCGTAAAGCCACAATTTCGTCATCCGTTTGCAGCATTTGTCTCAGTTTCTGTATTTCACCCGATTGCTGTGTCACACTAATGCTGTTGTTCAGGTTGAAAATTTCTTTTTGCAGATCCAGCGATTTCTGTTGTATGTCAATGTTCGTACGTTCCTTCCCGAGTGTGTAGAGTCTCGAAAACTGCCAGTTAATCTTGGCTCCTGCTATAAAATAGGGTTCAAAACTATTGGTAAACATATTTAGTCCGGGCTTACCGTAGCCTCCCTGCGCAAAGAGGTTCAGTTTCGGACGAAGCTGAGCAGTAAGCTGTTTACGCTGCAATCCGAGATTGTTTATTTGCTGATCCAGTAAACTTAATTCCGGTCGCTGTGTACCGGTATTCAAAGAAACAGAAGCAGGATGTATAAATTTTGTTTGATCAGTAATTTGTTTGCCGGTGAGAAGTGCCATCACTTTTATCAGTGATTGTTTACCTGTGAGTATTCCGGAGTTGAGTTGTTTTACATTCAGCAGTTCTGCTTCGAGGTTTTGCTCGTTGGTGGCAAGCGATACACCGTTTCTCACCATCACCTTTATCTTTTCGAGAGCAGTCTGAAGGTCATTCTGCAGGATTTCGTTTTGCTTGAGCTGCTCATCCATCAATAAAATGCCAAAATAGGTCTGGTTAATCCGGTCCCGAAGTTTATACATTTCCACTTCAGTCTTTTGTTGTTCGACCAAAGCATTTGCATGTATCGTTTTACGCTGTAAATCGGTTTCACCGCCATCATATACCAGTTGTGAGACTTCGGCATACAATTTATACTGATCTTTTTCCAATTCGGGGATAGTGAGGTTTGGTATCGTTATCGGAATTTTTGTCACATCCGATTGCCAGGTAGCTTGTCCCACTACCTGTATTTGCGGGTAATATTTTCTCAGCAAAGCCGTAGCGGCGTTGTTTTCCGAATGTGTAATTAAATCATGCTGCCGGATGAGCGGAAAATTGGACCGCGCCAGTTCCTGACACTCGGAAAGGCTAATTTCTTGTGACTTTACAGTAGAAACAGATAACGCTATCAGTATCAAAAAGACAAATGGTTTCATTTATCTGCATTTAACTGATTATAAAGTTCATTCATTAACTTAGGAATCAATTCGCGTCTTTGATTAAGTATCTGATTGTACTGCTCATCGTTCATATTAAACAACACTTGCATGCTGTGGCGAATAATAAACGGGAAAATAGTAACACCAAGTAAACTAAGCAAAAGCTGCATATCATCTTCCAGACTTTTTCCATAGAGTAACGTTTTGTTGCCTAATGCCTCTCTGACTTTCAACTTTATATTCATTCTTTTTGCAAAAAAATCGGGATTTTGCTGTACCTCACTCATGATAAAAAGGGGTAACCTGGGTTCCCTGATAAGCAAATCGGTGTATTTATTTATCAGTTCCGTCATTTTTTCGTTCAAATCAATTGTATCATCTTTCAGTTCTTCAATTATTATATTGAAAAAAACGTCCAGTTTCTCCATCATAATAATATTGTACAGATTTTTCTTACTTCTGAAATAATAATTCAGCAAAGCAAGGTTAATACCAGCCTCTTCGGCGATATCACGTGTTCGTGATGCAGAAAAACCTTTTTCAAGAAAGATTTTTTCGGCAGCTTTCTTGATTTTTTCCTCAGTTGATTTGTCTTTCTGAGTGTCAATTTCTTTTTTCATAATTCTGTGTTTTTTTAAAGTCATGGTACAAATATAGAACTTTTTCTAATACATTAATCTCTTGTTTTAATTTTTTGTTTTAATATTTCAATAAGACAATACAGAAAAATGATATTACATTGATATTCTGATCGTAGCGTCTTATAAGGACGTCTGTTTTAAAATATTTTTATGTCCGGAGCAGCTTAAATGCACTTCCCAGTTGAGCAATAACATCAGAAGCAAGTAAACTTTCTTCTGACTGATAAAATAGCGCCTGGTCGGCTGATAAACCATGTAAATAGACACCCAGAATCGAACTATCGGCAGATGAATATCCCTGTGCCATAAGTCCGGCGATTATTCCGGTGAGCACGTCGCCCATGCCACCGGAAGCCATTCCCGGATTACCCGTGCTGTTAAAATAAAGTTTCCCGTCGGGTGTAGCAATCAGCGTATTTGCACCCTTAAGCACAATTACAACATTGAGTTCCCGTGATTTTTCGCGAGCAAGACGAATGCGTTCCAGTGAATTTACTGACTTACCAAAAAGCCTTTCAAACTCTTTGGGATGGGGAGTAAGAACACTATCGACAGGAATATAATCAATCAAATGAGGCTGAAGGGCGATAATATTGAGTGCATCGGCATCTAGCACACAAGGTCCGGGCAGGGACTTCAACAGTTCGGTGAACATTTCGGTGGTATGGCTGTCAGTACCTAATCCGGGCCCAAAAGCAAAAGCGTTGTAAGCCTCGATATTGTCCAGTTCTGTTTTAAAAATAGCCTCAGGAGCTGTTGTTTGAAGGATGATGCGGTTCATTTCATCACTATGCACACTTACCAGTCCGGCTCCGGAGCGTAAAGCTGCTTTCGAAACCAGCACAGCGGCCCCAGCCATCCCCTTTTTACCTGCCCAAATCAGTGTATGACCGAAATTTCCTTTATTCGAAAAACGCGATCGGGCTTTTAATACCTGCTGTATATCGGTTTTATCCAGATAAATCATTCCTGTTTCAGTCTTTTCAATACCCTTTGGATGCAACTGAATATCAATCAAATTCCATTTTCCCACAAATTTCTCATTTTCAGGCAATAAAAACGATAACTTCGGGAACTGTAAACTGTAAGTAAAATCAGCTCCAACTACACAGTCGGCAACTGACATGCAGGCTTCACCCGGCAATCCGGAGGGAATATCTATGGCAACAACGTTGTTGGGTTGTTTGTTTATCCATTCAACGGCATCACGGTATATGCCTTCTATTGGTTTTGATAATCCCGAACCAAAAAGTGCATCAATGATTACTGCATCCCTGTTTGTTTCGGGAGGTAAAAAGCGGGAGGTTTGTTCGGATATATTATCCGGGAAGTACTCCTGTAGTCTTTCCTTGTTCTGCCGGCATTCGGCCGATAATTTTCCGGTTTGCAGTAAAATTACCTGAACTTCATAGCCAACCTGAAGCATCATTCGCCCTAATGCCAGTCCGTCGCCGCCATTATTTCCGGGACCTGCAAATATCACAATTTCGGTATTTAAACTCCAGTTTTTCCTGAATTGCTGCATAAGCCGGTCGGCAGCCCGTTCCATTAGACCGATGGAGCTAACAGGCTCGTTCTCGATAGTGTATTTATCGAGTTCATGAATTTGAGTTGATGTAAAAATTTTCATAGCAAGATTTTAATACCCCAGCGAGGCGTGTCTGTTTGAAGTTATACTGTTTGTATTTGTTAGAGTGACTTGACCGGAATTATTTGAGGTTATTCCAAATGACCGTTAACCCCCATTCCAAAAAGAGCAAAGTCGTATTTTACCGGATCATCAGCATCAAATGTACGTAAAATATCAGTAATTTCCATCACAGCTTTCCAGTCATTTTGCTTTCGGGTAAGCATACCAAGTGCCCGTGCTACATCGCCGGTATGCACATCGAGCGGAAGCATGAGTGCAGATGCCGGGATATAGTGCCACAGACCGAAATCCACTTCGTTGTCGTCCTTTCGCACCATCCACCTGAGGAACATGTTCAACCGTTTGGCTGAAGAATTGGAAGTTACATCAGACAGATGTTTTTCGGAGCGTCTATCGTGCGGGGTTTGCAGAAACACGGTACGAAAATGCTTCAAAACCCCGAAAACAGTCCGTTCAGTTGCAAATCCTTTGGAAAATACACCTTCAAGACCTCCCCGGTTGGTGTAAATATCATGCAATGCGCGGATAAAAAAGTTACAGTCAACAGTATTAAAAGTACGATGAACAAACCGCTCATTTAATCCATTCCGGCCTTCATTCATTACATAATCGTACGGGCAGTTGTCCATCAGTTCCATCAGCTGACCGGCGTTCTTGATGATGCTTTTCCGGTTGCCCCAGGCAATAGTGGCAGTCAGAAAACCGGCAATTTCAATATCTTCCCTGCGTGTAAACCGTTTGGGTATTTGTATGGGATCATCGCTTATAAAATCCGTATTATTATAACGTTTTACGCTCTCATCCAGCAGCAATTTCAATTCAGAATAACAACCTGAGTTCATTCGCTAACTTTGATTGATTGTAATTTTTTCTTCCAGCCTACGTATCCTGAAATAGCTAAAAAAAGAAAAACAAGGTACTGGAAGCTCGTCATGTACAAACCCTGTGAAATGGTAATGGGAATTGAAATCACATTTCCCAATATCCAGAAAATCCAGTTTTCCAGTTTCTTTTTGGTCATCAGAATGGTTGCACAGAGAAACAGTGAACTATTCATTGCATCCATCCAGGGAACATACGAATTGACATAGGTCAGATCGGACTTGTTGTACCAGCGAAGTAAAAGCAGGACAGAAATATAAAATACTGCAGCAAAAAGGATTATGTAAGTATTTTGCCGGGCTGTTGTACGGCTGATTTCCAGTACATTTTTATCGTCAATTTTTCTCGACCAGTTGTACCAGCCGTAAATGTTGGTAATCAGGTATAACACATTGATTCCCGCATTGGCATACAACCGTGCAATAAAAAATATATAAATAAACAGCAATACATTTATAATGCCTGTAGGGAAAACCCGGATACTCTCTCTGCTTGCAAACCAAACGCTGAGAATGCCAAACACTACAGCAACAAGTTCAATGATTTTCATGACACCTCCTCTGTTTGCGGTTTCATAATTACCCCTTTGTTTTTACGTCCGTCAACCTTTACTACTATCGGTTTATCAAACCGTATATGGCGAATATAATCCGATTCGAATTCCGCGGGCTGAGCATTCAGAAAATCAATATCGTAAGCACCATCCTTCTGGAATGGATTTATCGTAAAATAGGAAACTCCAAATGAGGTCAGGTTCTGGAAAAAGTGTGTTCCCTGACTCGGATCAATACGGTAGTTGGACAATCCGCTTTCTACTATCACCCGTGCATTGCTGATGTGAGGCCATTTGACCGGAATGCCGAGCCACACATCACTCGATCCCCACCGACCGGGTCCCACCAGTACATAATGTCGGTCTTCCTGACTGAGTTTCTTGTTAAGTTTTTCTATTTCATACATTATCAACTGATTCTTCGAGGCATTGAAAGCTTCCGGCTTCACGTACACAATATCGTAAATATCGTTGGTTATACCATGACCCATAGCATTTTCGCAACTGATAATGGTATTTTCTTCCTGAATGGCTCCGATATCTTCGTTGATCATTTCTTTGCTGTCCACGATAGGGCGAATTTGCAGCAGATAAAAGGTGTGTGTCGGTTTCGGTGAATAATCCAGATTAACGGCAAATTCAATCTCAATCGGTCTTCCCATTTCAGCGTGCGCAATGCGTAAAACTTCCCGGAGGATTTCGGCAAGCGGGAAAACATTGTGTTGAAGAATATTGGCAAATGTGATTACCCTGCGACCTTCTTCAAAAACACTGTCGTATATCACCTGATCGCGGGGATTGAATGTTGAAGCCATGAACTTCAGCGTTCCGTCCTTATCGGCATCCTGTACCCTTACTTTCAGCAAATTGAATCCATCATCCACTTGCGGAACAAAATGTTTCTCGCGGGCATCCAGCGCATTGAAATATGTTTGTGTCTCGCGCAGCGCCATATCCATAGTGCTTGTCTGCAGAATATTGTTGGGATAATAGGGTGAAAACCGCAAACTAACGCCACCATCCACAATGTATTTTCCCAAACCCATGGCAATATTGACTATTCCTTCTTCAGGCTTTTCGGAGCCCAGCGGATAAAAGTTCAGTGAACGGGCAACACCGGAAAAAGAAGGATAAAACCGCTCACCATAATAACTACCGCATGTTTCCTGCAAAACGACAGCCATTTTCTCCTCATCAATCACATTCTTGGTGGCAGTCATGTATGCCTTGCTCGACCGGTAAAAGACAGATGCATAAACCGCTTTCACAGCTTCGGTTATCATCTGCAACATGTTCGTTTTGCTTGATCCGTCGTAGGGAACCATATACGTCGAATAAATTCCCGCAAAGGGCTGATAGTGGGAGTCTTCCAGCAAACTTGATGAACGCACGGCAAGGGGTGAATTGATTGCTCCAAGAAATGCATACAGGTCGGCAATAATCCGACGCGGCAAACTGGCTTTGAGGAAATGCTGAAGAATGACTTCGTCATCGGCATCAGACAACGCAATGGGATAAAGCTTGTTCATCTCCATGAATTCCGTGAAGTTATCGGTGCAAAGTACAACGGTACGAGGAATGCAAATCTGGGTATCGCGGAATTCTTCCAAACTGTCGTTGGATTTAATCATCGAATCGAGAAAGGCAAGTCCGCGTCCCTTACCACCCATGGATCCATCGCCTATCCTTGCAAAATTCGAATACTGGTCAAACCTGTCGCGCTGAAAAACAGCAACTATACCACGGTTTTTAATTTTCCGATAAGTCACAATAGCATCAAAAATAATCTGACGCACCCTGTTCATATCTGTTTTCTCTTTGGTGTCCACATGTATGTTTTTCAGAAATTCTGCCAGTGGAAACATGGCTCTGGAATATAACCAGCGCGAAATATTATTCTGCGATACATGATAAAAAAGAGTGTCTTCAGAAATTTTGAAAATAATATCCTGCAGGCCCCGCAGGTTTTCAACCCGCGTCTCCACCTCACCGGTAACCGGATTTACAAACTCAAAGTCGCCAAAGCCGAAATTATTGGTAATTATCTGGCGCAGTTCGAGCAACTGTGTTTTGGAGTTCTTGCTGACAAAGGCAGCATTAACACTATCGGCGAGCGGATGATTATCTTCGCTGGTTGACTGCACAATGAGCGGAATATAGGTATCCTCTTTGCGTATCTGACGGCAAAGTTCTATTCCCGCACGAGGATTTTTCACACCATTCTGCATAAAACTTACATCGGTGATTACACCCAGCATATTATTTTTATACCGTGAATAAATCCTCATGGCTTCTTCGTAATTGCGTGCAAGCATAATCTTGGGTCGTCCGCGCATACGAAGCATCTGCTCATGGTCGTTGAGGGCTTCGGTCATAAAAGAACGCGACTGTACAAATACATATTTATATAAATGCGGCAAAATAGATGAATACAACCGGATAGAATCTTCCACAAAAAGTATAACCTGAACACCGACCGAATCCACATCTTCTTCCACATTCATACGGTCCTCGATAAGTTTTACGATAGCCAGCAGCAGGTCAGAGTTGCCCAGCCAGCTAAACACATAGTCAATAGCGCTCAGGTCTTCGTTGGCAATACGCTGCGATACCATTCTCGAGAAGGGTGTCAGTATAACGATAGGTATATCCGGATGGTTAATTTTCACTTCCTTCGCCCAGCGGAACGGATTAATGCTGTCGCCGCTCGGCATGGAAATAATCAGCTCATAGGTACGTTCTTTTAATGCCTGATTTGCTTCTTCTTCGCTGGCTACCAGTGTGAAACGCGGCGGATAACGTAAATTCAGCGATACATATTCATTAAATATCTGTTCGTCCACACGTCCGTCTTCTTCCAGCATAAATGCATCGTACTTGCTGGCATACAGCAAAATATTGTATATACGGTGGCGCATCAGACTGGCAAATGACGTATCTTTAAAATAAAGTTTTTTTATGCTGTTTGTGTTCATACTTTCAAATTTAAAATTTTCGCCTGTCGAATAAAAAAAATCAACCAATTTTTTGCCACTCAAGGAATTTTTCCAAATCAAATCCGTTTGAAGTAATTATTCATACTTGAAAACAGATTTTTCTGAAAATAATTCTCAAAAATACTTCAAAAAATTTGATTATCACAAATAAAACATTTAAACTTGCACCGTAATCTAAATGTAAGCAAGCAAAAGTTCCCATTTGTCATAAACAGTGTATTTTGTAAATTAAATTTTGAAATAATAGCTTTTCACTATCATAATGTTACAAATTATCATTTTTCATCAAATTCAAACTGAAAGCATTACATTCTGAAAAACACAAAATCTGAAATTTATATTTTTCAAAAAAAAACATATAACCCCAATAATCCTACAATCATGAATCTGGAGAAATTAATGCAGCAACTCGAAGCCAAACATCCGGGTGAACAGGAATACCTGCAAGCTGTACGCGAAGTACTGATGACCATCGAGGAAGTTTATAATGAACATCCCGAATTTGAAAAAACAAAAATTGCCGAGCGTCTTGTTGAGCCCGACCGGATATTCACTTTCAAAGTACCCTGGGTCGATGATCGGGGCGAAGTACAGCTAAATATCGGTTACCGGGTGCAATTCAACAATGCAATTGGTCCCTACAAAGGCGGATTACGTTTTCACCCTTCGGTCAATCTTTCCATTCTGAAATTCCTGGGATTCGAACAGATATTCAAAAATGCATTGACTACCCTGCCTATGGGTGGTGGTAAAGGCGGCTCGGACTTCAATCCGCGCGGAAAATCGGATGCGGAAGTCATGCGCTTCTGTCAGTCATTTATGCTCGAACTCTGGCGTCATATCGGTGCTGATACCGACGTACCTGCCGGCGATATAGGTGTTGGCGGACGTGAAATTGGCTACCTCTATGGCATGTACCGCAAACTGGCACAGATGAATACAGGAGTATTGACAGGCAAAAATCTTGAATTCGGAGGTTCGCTCATCCGTCCGGAAGCCACCGGTTTCGGAGCCTTATATTTTGTAAAACAAATGCTCGAAACTGCCGGTCATGATATTAAAGGAAAAACAGTTGCTGTATCAGGATTTGGCAATGTAGCCTGGGGAGCCATAATCAAAGCTACCGAAATGGGTGCAAAAGTCGTTACCATTTCGGGTCCGGATGGTTATATCTACGACGAAAATGGTATCAGCGGCAAAAAAATTGATTATCTGCTCGAACTTCGTGCCACATGCAACGATGTGGTTGCACCTTACGCCGAAGAATTCGGTGCCCAGTTTGTTCCCAACCGCAAACCATGGGAAGTAAAAGTGGACATTGCCCTGCCCTGTGCCACCCAAAACGAACTCAATGGCGATGATGCACGAAATATTATCAACAACGGTACCCAGTGTGTTGCCGAAGTGTCGAACATGGGTTGTACACCCGAAGCCATCGACCTCTTTATCGAACATAAAATCATGTACGGACCGGGTAAAGCTGTCAATGCCGGTGGTGTTGCCACTTCGGGACTTGAAATGACGCAGAATGCCATGCACCTGTCGTGGGGCGCTTCCGAAGTGGACAGTAGGCTTCATCAAATTATGAGCGACATCCACGAACAATGTGTAAAATACGGAAAACAACCGGACGGCTATATCAACTACATGAAAGGCGCCAATGTGGCAGGTTTCCTCAAAGTGGCCAAAGCCATGCTCGCTCAGGGAATTGTATAAACTACTTTTTTCTACAACATAGGGTTTATATCATGAAAATGGTTTCATAAATAATATGAAACCATTTTTTTGTATAAAAAAGTTCGAAAACCCCAATCAACAACTAATCAGCCCCTCACCCATTCGGTTAACTTCTGTTAATTTATATTTTTATTCATATATTTATTTGCATCGCGCACGATATATTATTATTTTTGTATCGCAAACGACATAAATATCAATTCTAATAAATAAAAATATGATAAATAACTTCTATCAATTCAAAGCAAACTCTTTGCAAGGCAAAGAAATAGACATGAAATCGTATGAAGGGAAAGTTGTATTAGTAGTAAATACCGCCAGCAAATGTGGCCTGACACCTCAGTATGAAGGACTTGAAAAACTGCACAAGGAGTACAAAGACAAGGGACTGGTAATTCTTGGTTTTCCATGCAACCAGTTTGCCAATCAGGAACCCGGTAACGCGAAAGATATTTCGGAAAACTGTCTGATCAACTACGGCGTAAGCTTCCAGATGTTCTCAAAAATTGATGTAAATGGTTCTACCGCCCACCCTATCTACAAATATCTGAAAAAAGAACTGAAAGGTTTTCCGGGTAATGAAATCAAATGGAATTTCACTAAATTTCTGGTTGACCGCAACGGCAATCCGTACAAACGTTTTTCACCACTGACCAAACCCGGGCAATTACGTAAGGATATTGAAACTTTACTGAACAAATAAATAAACAGAATATGGCATACGAACAGTTAAAACTGGAAAATCAACTTTGTTTTCCTTTCTATGCGGTATCGAGACTGATAACAAGAGCATATCAGGATGATCTGGATGCTCTTGGAATAACCTATCCGCAATATCTGGTGATGATGGTGATGTGGGAATTCGAAGAACTTTCGGTGATAGAAATTGCCGATAAGCTGGTATTAAACACTAACACAGTCACACCACTACTGAAAAGGATGGAAACCATGGAACTGATAAACCGTATTCCTTCCGAAACAGATCACCG
>Ga0116171_10002265_pt1 | contig 18413 bp, 19 predicted proteins | sample AD_JPNHW2_MetaG_FD_89798 | JGI IMG/M metagenome (GOLD analysis project Ga0116171, IMG submission 89798) | Active sludge microbial communities of municipal wastewater-treating anaerobic digesters from Japan - AD_JPNHW2_MetaG | ecosystem: Engineered > Bioreactor > Anaerobic > Digestate | place... | reverse complement strand
TCCTCGTTGTACGCCGGAACAACCACGGCTATGGTGCGATCGTTGTACACAAGTGTTCTCTTGTTTTGAGGTAAATAAAAGTAGTTCAGGAGATGCATGGATCCCGGCGTAAAATAAAAAAAATTTCCCGGGGAATTTTTTTTAAAATTTTTTTAGGAATTGCCGGCAGAATTTTTTGTAACGAATCATTCCGCGACACCCGGGGGAACCGTCAGGATCCCAAACCATCGCCGATCTCCCCCGACCCCCAGAACAGGCCTTTTTCCAGATCCGTGTGCTGTAGCAGCACTCAGGAGGACTTTCGCTGTCCAATTGCGTGTATTAGCCCGGATTTTTTACCACGACGGAGAAATTTCAATCCGGGGCTCATACGGGCCCGGAAAAAACGTTATTGTACCGTTTTCTCTGAATTCCCCGGATTTTGGGTACATCGGTATTTTCAGCCTTTTTCAAATCGCCCTGTAAAGGCTCCGATTGGCAAAAGGAGCCCTGTTTATCTGGTCACGCCCTTTCCCGAACTTTACTCTCCGGAACGGGATTTTCTCCGACGTGAGTGGGAACACGGGGAGGTGCCGGGAACCCGCCAGGATCCCAAACCATCGCCGATCTCCCCCGACCCCCAGAACAGGCCTTTTTCCAGATCCGTGTGCTCTAGTAGCACTCAGGAGGACTTTCGCTGTCCAATTGCGTGTATTAGCCCGGATTTTGTGCCACGACGAAGAAATTTCAATCCGGGGCATATACGGGCCCGGAAAAAACGTTATTGTACCGTTTTCTCCGAATTCCCCGGATTTTGGGTACATCGGAATTTTCAGCCATTTTCAAATCGCCCTTTAAAGGCTCCGATTGGCAAAAGGAGCCCTTTTTACAAAATCACTCCCTTTCCCTACCTTTACTCTCCGGAACGGGATTTTCTCCGACGTGAGATGTAACCGGAAAGGGGAGAAGGGGGTGGAGCCGCGTGATGGAGACCGGAGCGGGTGCCGGAAAATTTCCGAAAATATTTTTTCGCACGCTAAAAAAATTTTTAAAAAAGTTATAATCACTGATAAGCGCGTGGACGGTCTGAAATGATATGATATCATTGACTCGATTCAGAAACTGATTGCGTTGCCGTAAAAATCTTCACGTTATGTAGCGGGAGCTCCCCAGCAAAATAAAAAGTGCGAATATACGATGACATGGGTAAAGAAAGGGTTACTTTACCGTTGAGCACGGTTATCCCAATTATGAAGGATTAAAAGAACTCCTGGTGTAAGATAATCTGACGACTTGAATGTCTCTAAAAATTATCAATAAAAATCTCGGGATACATAATTAGGATGGTAGGATAAAATGTAATGAAACGGTGTATGATGGATTTCAGAACACTTTCAACATATTATAAATTTATTTACCTCCTTCTGTTTATCATCCCGCTGAATATTTTTACGATAGGTACCCATATCGGTCAAGGTATACAATGGGCTTTTTTTCGTTACCAGATCACGTATTTAGGCTCAAGTTTTATTCCGATAACTCAAGATATATCCTACATCCTCAACGGGGTAATATCCGGAAAATCTGCATTATCAGAATTAATGATCATTTTCGCGGCAGTCGGATTCGTTATTGCATTTGTTCTTTTGTTATCCGGTTATTCTCATGCAATTTTTATTTCCGGCTTGATCACCATCACAAATGGCATACTGTTATTGGTTTCATCATTTATCCAGTACGGAATATTTCTTCATGGTTCAAGCGGGGAAGCGATACCCGTTGGTGTGCCAGTTCTGTTTATCGTTGGTACATGCATGATAATGAATAATGCATCAGACCAACAGAAATCCCGGGCATTCCTGTTATTAAAAAAATCTGATTTTATTTTATTATTCACGGGTTGTTTCGTTATTTACTATCTACATACCACGCTTACAGGATTTTCCAACGACACTATCCCGAATCAACTGCTTCCCTATTATATTCTGCATGATCATACCCTCTATCTCGATCAGGCAACGGCCTATATCAGTAATTACGATTATGCCTTCAGATTTGTTGATACGGGCAATGGACATTATGTCTCCATATTCCCCGTTGTGACACCCATCCTTATACTTCCGTTTTACATTATTCCCGTCACGATCCTGAATATTCAGATGGACGATTATTTCCTGCTTTTTATGGGAAAACTCTGTGCAGCAGCCATTTCTGCACTGGCATGTACTTTTATTTTTTTAACCTGCAAAAAAATTGCATCGTACAAAATCGCACTTGCTTCAGCCCTGGTGTTTGCTTTTGCTACAAGTACCTGGTCCATCAGCAGCCAGGTTATATGGGCACATTGTGTTGTCGAATTGTTGCTATCATGTGCACTGTATCTCGTTGTCAGGAATGAAGAGAACAATTCCGTTTTCAACATCGTAGGAATGGGTATAATTTCTGGTCTTTATATTTTTAACAGGCCTTCAGATGCAATCCTTATTGCCCCGTTCATCCTCTATGTTTTCAGATTCTATTATGAAAAATTCCGTTTATTTGTTGCAACTGCATGTATTTCCGGCTCTCCCTTCTTACTCTATAATCTGTATTTTTTTGGTAATCCCCTAGGAGGATATATGCCCATTGCCTCTCGCTTGGGATTTAGTACAACAACATTATTCAACTACCTTGGATTGATTATTGCACCGAACAAAGGTCTGCTGATTTTTTCCCCGGTTCTTATTCTGGCTGTCATCGGATTCCTTGCTATCCCGAAACGAGAGGAGAATAAGCTGAATACCGTCTTAATCTGGTGTATTCCGGTAATCTTCCTTAATCTTGCCATTTACGCCCTTTTCGATGACTGGATTGGTGGAAGCGTATATGGCCCCCGATATTTAACCGGCATCCTGCCGTTCCTTGCAATTGCCGTCTGTCTTGCATTCAGTTACCTTTTTGAAACAAATATCCTGCATGCCTGGGAAAAAACAGTTGTAAAGGTGAGTATTGCATTTCTCCTGCTCATATCAGTTCTCGTTCAGATAACCGGTGTTTTTTTTTATCCCATAGCGATTAACAGCGGGTCGATATCTTCAGAGAATTATGATCCATGGAATACAGACCATCCAATAATTATTGAAAGTCTTGTTTATGGTATTACCGGTACAAATCAAATATATCTTGAACCAGTAATAGCAAACGAAGTTGCATTGAACAAGAACAAGATAACCAATGAACCGGGTAAGGTAATATTATAGGATCAGAATCTGTTTGATCAGATATACAAATAGTGAGGAAAACAACCAGTCCTTTTTTGTTCTGTAAAACGTGAAGCTCAGGATACAATTTTCAGCAATTTTTTAAAAAATTGCCAAAATATGATGATCTCATGAAATTCGCAGATGATGGTATATTACAATCACTACTTGGTGATGACCGAAATAAAACTGAGATTTAAAGCCGCGTCTTTTCCCGCAATAGTTTTTCTTTATATCGAATATCGGATTAGCCTTTACCATTTTTCATAGGGTAAATTCTCGTTAGATCCGGGAGTAAATACACTATATTCCCTTGTTTAATTTCAGGCATACCGTAACGATCAGAACATCAACCCAAACCCTTTCAGTACAACAGGAATCCAGAATGAATACCCTCCCCAGCCCGAGCCGAACAGGCGTGCCAGCAGGGAGGCATCGACCTGCCATATCAACGGCAGGGCACACATCAGCACGAGGAAAATTTTTGCAGATACGGCATTTTTTTTGTAACCAATATAAAAAAATACACTGATGAGAAACAGGAGAATGAGCAGGTAGCATAAAATCGTGAAAACCAGATCCAGCAGGGGATAAATATCCTTCCATCCTCCCGAACGGGGATACAGCTGGAGAATTGCAATGAATGAAACGGGAATGAGAGCGGCCCATGCCGAAAACATCCCGATGATAAGGGGGAGAGGTTTTTCGGTTATTTCCGGTATTTTTTTGATTACCATAAGCCCGACAAGCGTCAGGGGTAAATAGATCGGGGAGAGGTACCGCATATCGGGAACGATACCCAGACTGCTGTTCATACCGGAAATCCCCCGGATGTAAGCAAAAAGAATGCCCATGGACACCAGGAGCAGGCCGGCAATCAGTCTCTTTTCCCTGCCGGTAAACAAAATTTTTTCACGGAGGATCAGGAAGGGCGTAAGAAATACAACCGCCAGAAACAAGGGAACAAGGGGAACTATTCCCATACTCCCGTTGTGAGGGCTGAAAAAAACCCCGGATACATCTGAAAAAAACGTTGATGGACGGATGTTCGTCCCCATCTGGATAAGGTGGAGGAGCGATCCCAGGGTATCCGGAGTATTCTGCTGGAGGGGCAGGGTTTCTGCACCAGTGACGGGAGATGATGGCGCTTCGGTATTCCAGCGGATGAACGCCGGGATGAAAATATTCTGCGTGAACAGGTAATTGTTGATGAAAAAAGGAATTGCACCAACGAATGTAAAGAGCGGGGAGAGGAAGATTCTGAGCCGTGCTCTTTTATTTTGGGACCGGTCTCTCTGAAAAACCGTGATGTAAAGAACGATAATGCACAGGATAATCGCCAACAACAGGGCGATTTCCGGTCGCGCCCATGCCAGCAGCCCGGCTATCAGGAAGGCACCGTAAAGGAACGGTGTCCTGTCGGTATGTAAAAATTTCACCATCATCAGGATGATCGCAGTCACCAGGAATGCGATGAGGGCATGGTCTTTACAAAAATCAGTCCAGAACAGCCAGGACGAACAGGAGAGGCACACCAGAGTGCCGAAAAAAGCGTATAACCCGTTGTCAAAGATCGTCAGGCATATCTCATACAGCATCGCAGCCAGGAATGCAAAAAGGATGATATTGGTCAGGACAATTGCCAGGATCTCGGGAAATGAATGGGGGCCGTTCAGCGGGAACGAATTGTAATAATAGAGATTAAGGAAAAAACCTGCAAAGGCAACAATAATCAGCCCCGTTGTCCATCGCCATTTTCCCACATGGGTATACGCCGGAAAAAACGCATTCAGGGTGAGCGCGAGTGCAATGAGCAGGAATGTCCAGAGATAGACAATAAAGAAAAGAAAATTATCTCCCAGGCAATACACCAGCCATTCGGCCGGGAGTGACAGAAGGGGAAGAAAGAGAGGATATGCCAGGTAATTCTGTTTTGCCGAAAAATACGGTGTGGGTGTACCGTTCGCAAAGCTCCCGTACTTTCCTTCATTCAGGATCACCTGGTGGCCCTCGTTCAGCTGGGTCAGCTGGTTTGCGGTGATCCACTCGTCCGTGACAAGGAACTGCGGGTGGGCAACGGTGATTGCGGCAAGAAATGCAAGGAGAAAAACAAGGATATGCACGTTGTAGGATTCGAGCGCTGGTATAAGATCATGGGAAAAAAGAGCCATGGGGTTCAGGTTTGATCTATGTATTTTGCATGAGATAAATGATATGAATCCTCGTCATGGGAAAAACCGGGTCCGTCCAACAGGTTTTTAATGGATCTTCTCAAAAACCAGATATGTGCGAACATGGATGATTGCAGCCGGGCTCTGCATTTTTTGTTTTATCCTTCCCCTCCAGTGTTTTATCATGGGGGATAACCTGGGTCTGGGGATCCAGGGTGCGGTGTTCCGGTACCAGATGACCGGACAGGGAAATTCCCTCATCCCCATCACGCGTGAGCTGGAATACATCGCCAGAGGAATCTATTCCGGGAAAACTGCACTATCCGTTGTACTCTGGACGCTGGGAACCGTGGTACTTGCAGTGACAACAATGCTCTCGCTGGTACACTGGAACCGGTTGCCGCTTTCCCGGATACGGATCATCCTTGCCGGCCTGGTCTCTGCAGGTATCCTGTTTCTGGGTTCCTGCATCACCCAGTATGGTCTTTTCCTGTCAGGTCCGGCAGGAATTTCCCTTCCCCTGGGGGTAGGTATCCTTTTCCTGTTTACCCTGTTCCTGCATGTATATCGGGGCTTTTTTTTTGGCAAGGATTTCCAGACTAAATCGTGATTGTTCATAGGACATTTAGGGCAATAAAAATCGATTTACTTTTCTCGTATAAAACCTGGAAATTCCCTATGAATCCCAACACCGGATAATATGAAATTCACCGGGGGCTATCGGATATAACTTACTGCTGAATATATTCTATGTTATGCAAAGGAGGGATTCTCTTTGACAAATGGGTGATATAATTTTGGATATGACTTTTTATTCATGCAGTGATTTGCAGGAAATTCAACCTGTGATTCTGTTAGTACATGAATAAGACGGATCGTAAATAACCAAAAACCGGCTCTTTTTGTTGATTTAAAAGAAAAAAGATTAGATCATGGTGTCAAGAATTACCTGTCTTGAACCATCATTGAATGTACCTGTGGCGATAACGTGCTTTTGCGCACCTGTGGTTATCGTAAAGATTTTTGTACTGCCCACAGTTGTTCCAAGAGTGTCAGCGGTCACCCCATCACCGGTAATTTCAATATTCGTTAACAGTGCAGCATCCTGTCCACCCATGTTGGTTACGGTAAATTCAGTGTCAGTGGTGCGGTGAATGGTAACCGACACGACCTTGGTCTTGGTGATGTTCCCGGCCATGCCGAACACGAACGCGGCGATGACTGCCGCGAGGATCACGGTGATTGCGACCATCAGGATCACACCGATAACGGGTGATACTGCTTCATCATTTTTTGTGTACTTCATTGTTTCAAACACCTGAGATAAATGCCCACGATGAGCATGACAATGTATGAACAGGTTATTTTCCATCATTATATTTAAAATATACCTTTTAAAGATCTCCCACTGAGGGAGCCTTAGGCTCAAAAGTTCGCAGAATGTCAGGAACCTGAGAGAATTCCCAGTACCAAGAGCAAAAAAATGGCGCGATGTACACCAAAGGTACTTACCGGCCCGGCTGGTGCGGGCCCGCCGCCGGAGGAAAAGGGGATCTCCGGGGATTTTTTTCAGGAAATGCGTTCCGGTTTTCAGGATGGAGCCCGCCTTCCGCACGCGGTGAAATACCAAAAAAGGTTCAGGCTCTTAAAGCGCCCGCGGGACAGGGCGGGAACACCAGGGGGGTTCTCAGAGATATGCCGCGATCCAGATCCATGCAATGAACCCGAAGACCACGAGGAAGATGATCAGCAGGAGTACGGGATACCATCGCGAGGACTGGAGGTCCTTGAAGGTTGTACCCGTTTTTCGTTGTCCCGGTCTGCCCGTCACTACCATGATCCCACGCTCAGCGCTACGTTGGACGGGATGAATGATAAAAGCACGCCTGATATGTGCAGTTCCCTTACGCTTTCGGGAGCCCGTGTAAGGATTATCCGGGAAATAATCCGGAAAATTCCCCGGATCCGGAGAGTGAAGATGGTCCGGCATAAGGGGATTTTCAGGCACTGAACCGGCCCGGCATCGGACACGCGAAAGGGTCCTGTACCGTGATCCATGGCATATTCTGGAAATGCGCATCCCCGCTCATGATCGTGCGTACGCTGTTCTCGTCCAGGGCAGCCGCGGGAAGTGCGTTCCGGAAAGGGAGATTATGCCCGGGGCGGATCTCATGGGAGCGGATGATGGTTTTTGCAGTATACCCCGGTACCTGCCATGCACGGGATCGCATAACCAGCGAGAGGAACTGCCGGACATCATCAGAGGGAACGGGAGGTGCAGCCTTCTCCCGTACGACAACAGGGAGCGTACAGCGGAATTGTTACAAAAAACATATAAGAATATCCCCGCCATGGTAGTACGGTAAAGGTCATTTATGCAGGAAAAGAACAGTTTTGGTTTTTTACCCCCCGCCATTATTCCGCTTGTCAAAGAGCTGCAGGCTCATGATGCGGTCCTCGGACTTATCCTGTTCGGTTCGGTTGCCCGGGGCTGTGCACGGCCATTTTCTGATGTGGACCTCTGCATCGTGACCAAAAAAAATACCCCGGATGCTGTCCGGATGGAGCTCCTCAGTTACGGATCAGAAACGATCGATGTCAGCATCTTTTCCGACCTGCCTGTCCAGATCAGGTTCAGGGTGATCAAGGAAGGAAGGATCCTCCTTGTCAAGGATTTTCTCGCGCTGCATCGCATCAGGGTTGCAACGGTCCGCAAATATCTCGATCTTGAACCGTTCATAAAGAGACACTGCCTCCATGCGGTCACCGCAGCTGAGGGATAATAACCATGGAAAAAATTCATTATGATATCGAAAGGATGGGGATGCTCCTTTCTGATATCAGGAAATATTTCGATGATCTGGAAGATCTGAATATCCGGACGGCAGAGGATCTTCATGACAAACGGAATTTTTATGCAGTTTCCATGATCCTGTTCTCCCTTCTCAACCGTGTCTTCGATCTTGGCAGCGAGGTGGTTATGGCACAAAACCTGGGAATCCCGGCAACGTACCGTGAAATTTTTACCCGGCTCCAGAAAAAGGGACTGATCGATACCGGACTCTTAAAAGAGATGACCGAAATGGTCACCTATCGCAACCTGCTCTCTCATGAATATCATGGTATAACAGAAGAGAAACTGTATACCCTGGTAAAAAATGCCGGTCACATCAGGACATTTGTACACCGGATGCAGGAATGCATACGGGACGGAAATTAATTTTCTCTCTCTCATCGCAAAAAAAACGGGATTGTCCTCTCTCCCGTTATCCTTTTTTGAGAGAGAAACCGACATTATATACGAGAACATGAAGGTCGCCATATTCCGGCACGAACCAACGGAGCACTCCGGGTACCTCGAAGAAGTATTTTTTTGACCACCAGCTTTTTTTATAAAAAAATGCAGCCCGCACAGCAGGCGTATAATCATTTCTGTTTTTGTGCATTAAAAAAAATTATCCGGAGAGAATCTGGAGGAAAGAAATCGATCCGGAAACCAACGTTACCCGGGATACATGAATTTCCCGGGAACCAGAAAAGACCGGAGAAACTTAACGACAGCAGGAGTGGGAAAGGTTAAAAGGAATGTGAGGAGTATCTTTCCTGAGGAGAGAACCATGCCTTCACGCAAAGGAACACGACGGATAAACCCGGAAATCAGGAAACCGGTGGATGCTGCACTCAGGGGAATGCAGCAGGTAGCAGGTTTTGAGAAGGTACGGTTTGTCGTGCTGTATGGTTCAGCCGCAGAAGGACGCATGACAACGGACTCGGATATCGATCTCTGCATATATTATGACGGGCCCAGAAAAGAAGCCGCAGAGTTCCGATTTGCGGTTCTCTCCCGGTTGCCGCACCTTCGTTATGATGTGCAGATATTCCAGCTCCTCCCCCTCTATGTCCGGGTTGAAGTACTCCGGGGGATCCCGGTCTTTATTCCCGACATGCGGTTTTTATATGAGACGGCGACCCGGACCCTCCGGGAGTTCGGGGACTTCAAACACCGGCTCTATGATTATACAGGACAGGCCGCAATACCATGAAGAAGAAAAAACTTCGGGAGCGGATCATCCGGATCAAGGTACGGGAAATATCAGACGGAGTCACGCTCGTACAGGAACATCTCCCCCCATCCGTTCAGGAATTCCGGAAGCTTGGTCTTGTCAAGGACGGGATTTACAAAAGGATTGAATTCGCAATAGAAGATGTATTTGATATATGCGCCATCATCAACACCGATCTCGCTCTCGGTGTTCCCGGAGAAGACGACGATATCCTCAACCATCTTGTCCAGAACGGGATCATCAGCAGCACCATGCAGGAAAAGATCCAGGGAATGCGGGGGTTTCGCAATATCGTTGTACACCGGTACGGGACTATCGATGATGCGCTTGCATATCACCTGCTGACCGAGAATATTGGCGACTTTTTCCTCTTCACCGCTGAAATTGAGCGGGTTCTCAGACAGTACCATTGAAAAAATCCACCCGCCAGACCCGGAATAAAAAGTTTTTGCGGACAGAGAAATTCCCTGTCCGGGCCGGACCTCCCTGCCATTTCCGGCACAGGAACCTGCGTGCGGGCATTTTTCCCCCCAACCCATAAAAAAATGATCTCCTGCATTTTTGTCATAACCCCTTCCTGCGCTCCTCCTGCCCGGAAAACAAAAACAGAGAGGTATTTCACCCATACGAAAAAAAATAGATCCGATGAAGGTCGCCATATTCCAGCACGAACCAACGGAACCCTCCGGGTACCTTGAAGAAGTCTTTGCTGACCACCACGTACCCTTTGACTATGTCCGGCTCTACGAGACCGGGGAAGTGCCCCCCACTAATGCCACCCACCTGGTCTTCATGGGCGGCCCGATGAGCGTGAACGACGAACGGGATTTCCCGTACCTGAAAGAGGAGAAGGAACTCATAAGAAAATCCGCAAAGAACCGGCAGAAGGTGCTCGGGATCTGCCTTGGCGCCCAGCTCATCGCATCCGCGTACGGGGCACCGGTGTACCGGTTCGTTAAGGAGACCGGCTGGCACGGGCTTGCAACCGTGCCGGAGAGCCCGGGGGTCTTTTCCGCGTTCCCAAAAACGTTTCACGTCTTCCAGCTCCATGGCGAGACGTTTGCCCTCCCGTACGGCGGCAGGCTCGTCTGCACCGGGGACCGGGTCAGGAACCAGGGGTTTTGGATCAACAACTGCCTCGGGCTCCAGTTCCATCTCGAGATGACCGGGGAGATGATCCGGGTATGGAGCCGGGACATAAAAAAATACGACCGGGAGAGGATTGCCCGCGACACGCCCCAATACCTTAGGGAAAGCAACCGCCTCTGCCGGCTGGTGGCGGAGGATTTCATTATGAAGCACCCGGTTTCTGGTCCGCGGCAACCGTTCCGGGGATAAGCTCCGCCTCATAACCCGGTAAAAAAGATACATAAAGGATAAAAGCCCGGTATAGTAGTGTGATCCCTGAAGGGAACGGTACTCAAAAGGGTTCGGTCTCGCGGTACGCGGTGTATTTCGGGATATTCCTTTTTGTAACCGGGATTCTCCTGCTCGTGCCGACAAAAACGATATCTGTGGAATATACGGTGTCGTACGAGGAGAATGAAACCTATGATGTGCCGGAAACATACACCGAGCAGGTAACGGCCGTTCCCACGATATCCTTTTTCGAACCGGGGATCCGGTCCATGCTGTCGGACGGGGGGTGCAGCCCGGGGTGTACCTGTGACACGTATCATTACAGCGGGTATACCAAAATCTGCACCTACTGCGTCTGCCCGACCTTTCCGGTCTTCGGAACCACCACCGAAGATCCCGCGGCAGAGTACGAGTGGGTGACAAAGACACGGCTTGTCCAGAAAGTCCGCACGGTAACGAAAACAAGGACCGGACAGCGGCCGCTGGAAGTGAACTGGATCTTCGGGTTCCAAACGCCCTACTCGTTCCATCTTCCCGTGTTTCTGCCGTTCTGAAAAACACGTGCCTCCCGGCAAAAGGGGGGGTTTACCCGGTCACCGGTGCCGGGGTGGAAGCGGGGCGATCCGGTGGGATGGATGACCGCGTTGGATCGCCGGCATATTCCCGATGGGACCGGGTACCCGGAATCACCGGGCCGGTTACCGGATCTCCCACGCCGGGTCCAGCAGCACGTCGTGCGGAAGGCCGGTAAGCGCAACCGCGGCAAGGGCACCGATGACCCCGTTGCCGCCGGCAAGCGCGACGCCGAACCGTTCCGCGGTCGCTTCCGCAACCGGGCGGGAGATCACCTGCGACCGTGCCATCTGCCCGTACTCCCGCAGGCCCGAAGGAAGGGAAAGGCCGGACCGGATGGCGATCCCCCACTCGCGGGAGAGCGACTCGTCGGCAACAAAGCGCGTGGCCTTCTCCAGCAGGCCGGAAAAAACTGCCGGTTCAACGGCCAGCTCGATGAAGCTTGCCGCGTTTCCCGCGGTCTTGGCAAAAACCGACGGGTTCAGCATCACCACGTGGTGGCTGATCGGGAGGATCCCGGGCGAGCGGGCGAGATGGCCGAGCAGGGCAAGGGCAAGGGCAAAGGTTGCCCCGCCGTCTTTTGTGTCCGTGTCGTCGACGCCGATCGTCACCTGCCGGAGCGCCCGGGTCCAGACCGTGCCTTTCACCAGGTGGCCGTCGTGCCGGGACTCGACCCGGACCACCCCTTCGGCCCGGGACATCATGTCCGACAGGGAATACGCGGGTCCGCCGATGCACCGGATGTGCTGGACAATGTTCTCCCCGCGCTGTTCGACCCCGCAGACGCCGACTGCGGAGAGCGGGGGAAGGCCCACTGCGATCGGACGGGTGCAGAGGGTTGCCGATTCCTCAAGCAGGGTCCCGTCGCGTTCGATTGAAGAGAGCGCCCCGCCCGCCAGCCGGTGGTGGTGGCCGCAGAACGCTGCCGTGGACCCGCTCATGCAGTCGTGGTAGATCCTGACGTGGTCGTGATCAACGGTCGTGAAGATCCGCCGGCAGGTGCTCGAGGGCATGGCGCTGATCGCCGCGTACCGGGCAGCGCTCCGCCCGCGTTTCTCTTCCCTTAGGACGACGCAGCCCTCGTTGAGCAGGCGGCTGACCCAGTCCTGCGCCGTGCTCCGGGGAATGCCGGTGGATTTCTGGATCTCCGCAACCGTAAAGTAACCCTTGTCGAGCGTGAGCTGGCGCATCAGCCGCAGGTAGGTGCGCCGGTGTTCAAGCACGCTCGCCATAGCGGTCGCGGATAAAGAGCAGGTCGCCGATGATGGCACTCGCCGTCTCGACCGACCCCGCCCCCCTGCCGATCAGGGTGATCTCCTTTGCCATGTCGGTCTCGAGCGTGAGGGCGTTGAGCGTGCCCTCGAAGACCAGCGGGTGGTTCTTGTCAAGGATCCGCGGCGATACGCGGAGCAGGTGTTTTCTCGGGTTCGCCTCGGCGATCAGCCGGATCGTGCAGCCCTCCTCGTCGGCGAGCCGCAGGGCGTCGGGGGTCAGGAGGTCGATGCCGGTCCGGTCCACATCGGCAAGTTTCACGCCATTGTCCCAGATCGTGTTGGCCAGGATGACCAGCTTGATGGCGGCATCGATCCCCTGGACATCGTAGGTGGGGTCCGCCTCCGCGTAGCCCATCTCCCGGGCCTCCATCAGCGCCTGTTCGTAGGTGAGCCCTTCGGCTGCCATGCGGGTGAGGATGTAGTTGCAGGTCCCGTTCAGCACGCCGTACAGCGCCAGGATCTCGTTTCCCGCAAGTCCCTCCTCGAGCGTGTGCATCACCGGGATGGCACCGGCAACGGTTGCCTCGTACCGGAGCATGACGCCTTTCTTCTTTGCCATGGCCCGGAGTTCCTTCTGGGCCAGCGCGATCGGGCCCTTGTTGGAAGTGACCACGTGTTTTTTGCGGTTCAGGGCCGCTTTCATGTAGCCGAGGGCGGGTTCGCCGGAGAGGGCATTGGTCGGGGTCACCTCGATGAGGACATCGTAATCCGCTTTCTTTACCACGTCTTCGGCAGTAAGGTGCTGGTCGCCGCAGGAGCCGGTCTTCTTTTTTGCGGCAAGCACCCGGGCGATATCAATGCCGGCCGGGTCCAGGAACGCGCTCTTCGAGTCCGCGATGCCGGTCAGGACAAGCCCGAGGTCCTTTTTTGCCAGCATCTCCGCAACGCCGCGGCCAACGGACCCGAGGCCGATGAGTGCCACCTTCATGCAGCATCCTCCAGCGGCTCGATCATAAGGAGCGACTTCGCCTGCGCAACGCGGCGGAGGATGGAGAGGGCGGCCTCCATGTCGTCCCGGCTGACCGCCCGGATGGTCATGCGGGACGAGGACCGCTCGTTCACGCCCGGCATGCTCATGGCCACCTCGGTCACCTCGGCAAAGCCGGTGGCGTCGATCTGGTCGACCGTGTCGGAGAACCCGGTATGCATCAGGTGGCCGATCAGGATGACCGTCCGCTGGTAGAGCAGGCGCTCCTCGTTGATACGCTGGATATGGACACCCTGCTCCTTGAGGAGGCTGATGAGGGCGTCGAGCCGCCCCTTGGGCAGTTCGAGCACGATCTGTACATTGAGCGTATCGCCGTCAGGGTCGGGATCCCGCTGGTGGATGACCGCGATGATGTTCCCCCCCACATCCGAAATGGGCTTGATGGCCGCCACCAGCTGGCCCGGCGAGTCCTTCATCTCGAGTTTCATGGAGACCTGCAAAAAACCACCTTACAGCTAGTTATACGGGCTCGGTGATAAGCCTTTTATTTTGGGGGCCGGCAGCGGGAACGGCAGGACAGGCGGATTTTTCCGGTTCTCCAAAACGGGTAACCGCGCCCGGCCGTACCGGATACCGTATCCCGGGTTATTGCCGGGACAGGAGACGGGAAAAAGGGCGGGTCCCGAGGATTACCACCAGTAAAAACACGAGGAAGAACCCGATGGCGATAACCATTTCATTATGTCGCGGCAGTACGTTCAGCCGTTCCAGGCGTTCGCACATCTGCTGGTAAAACTGGGATACTTTGTCAGCCATGATCGCCAAACCGGGACGCGGGCCTGCGCAGGAGCAGCGCGTGTACCGCGGGAGAGTTTTCTTTTCCTGATAGGATATAAATTCAGGAAATCTCCCGGGGTAGAGCGTATAACCCCGGGGTGAGATGCCCGGATCCGTTTTTCCTGCCATCCCTGCCGCGCTTTCCTCCCGATGGACCGGCCGCCCGTTGCCACGGGAGTGGCGCGTTCATAAGAAAATAGCGTCATGATTGCTCCGGTAAGGACCGGCTCCTGCCCTTTGCGTTCCTGCACGGGCAGGACGGGTGACACCGGAAAGCCCGGGCCGGTACCGGGTTGCCTTCACCGGGCCGGGCGGACAGGGGGAGACGGAAATAACCGGGCATCCGCACCGGCTTCCCGCAACAGGCAAAAGAGAGAATAATCCCCTCCAGCACGCCGGATTACCGCATCAGAGTTTCCGCAGCTTCCTGTCCACTTTCTCAAAGAAGTTCCGCTTCACGTCAACGAACAGGGCCGGCTTTTCGGACCGGCAGACCTCGATCGTGCTGGACCTTCCCAGTTCAATGAGCTGCTGGCCGTCGATGGCAAGATTTGCCGGCTTGCTGCTCTCGAGCCGCACTTCGAGGCGGCGGTTGCTGCTGATCAGGTGCGGGCGCGAGGAGAGCATATAGGGTGCCAGCGGCACGAGCAGGAACCCCTGCACCCGGGGATCGACAATCGGGCCGCCGGCGCTCATGGCATACGCGGTCGAACCGGTGGGGGTGCTGACCAAAAGGCCGTCCGCCCGGAACTCCTCGGCAACCACCCCGTCGATGACAACCGAGAACCGGAGCATCTTTGCCGGCCGGGTGGTCACGATCAGGGCCTCGTTCAGGGCCGTGCCGAGGACTTCCCCGTCTTTCTTGAGCTCGATGCGCATCCGTTCCTCGACGGCAAACCCGGCAGGCAGCGTCCGGATAAATGCCGGGGCCCCGGCAGGTTCGAGATCGGCGAGAAACCCGACCCCGCCCCAGTTGACGCCCAGGACCGGCACGGGCCGGTCCATCTGCTGGATGGTACGGAGGATCGTGCCGTCGCCCCCGACCACGATCGCGATGTCCGCTTCGGCACCGGCAAGCGGGACCCCTGCTGCACCCAGCGGGGATGCGGTGTCATTATCGAGGATGACCTCGCACCCGTCCCCTGCCAGCAGGGAGCGGAGCTCCTGGGTAAACGATAACGCCTCGCGGCTGTCTATGCGGGAAACAAGCAGTACTTTCATGAGTGTCACCGTAAGTATTCGACAACCTTGTGGTGCAGCAACCCGTTGGTGGCCACGAGGCAGCGCCCGACCGTTACCTCGTTGGGGAACCGGATCGCGTGCCCGTTCAGGTCCGAGACCCTGCCGCCGGCCTCGGAGCAGACCAGCATGCCGGCCGCGGCATCCGTGACGCGGAGCGTTCCCCGGAGATCGATGAACCCGTCGATCCTGCCGGCACCGATATAGCAGAGCTCGAGCGCGGATGCGCCAAGGAGCCTCCAGCGCCGGATCTTCTGGCCGAGCTGCATCACCCGCGTGGGATCGAATTTTCTCCCGTACACGCTCATCGCGCACTCGTCGAGGTTGCTCACCGGCGAGACCCGGATGGGCCGGGTGCCGCACCGCGCAAAGTTCCCTTTTTCTGCCGTGAAGGTCTCGCCGCTCGCGAGATTCCGCACGTACGCTTTCTGGATATACCCCCCTTCCGCGTAGGCAATGGACAGGGCGTAAAAGGGGATGCCGGCAACGGCATTGTACGTCCCGTCGACCGGGTCCAGGAAGATGGTCCCCCGTTCGCCATCGAACGCAACCTTCCCTGCCTCCTCGCTGATCAGGAGCGAGCAGAGCGGGTGCTCGGAAAGGTAGGCGAGCACGCAGTCCTCGGCCACCTGGTCGATCTTCTTGGTGGGCGTAAGGTCGGCACCCATCCGGACCGTAACGCCTCCCTCCGGTCTCCCGACAAGGTCGCGGATGCTCTCCCCGACCAGGGTTCCCATATGATCGCATGCAGAGAAAAAATCCATGAACGTATCAGCCCCCGCCCGGTAATCTGTCCCAACGCTGTATTTATGTAAGGCAATAGAGATAAATTACTAACGCGGTTATAAGGTAATGACATTTGTGGATTGATCGACATGAAGGAACAGACAGAGATCGGAAAGATCAAGGAAGGACGCTATATTGTTATCGAGGACGAGCCGTGCAGGGTCGTCGGTATCGCAACATCCAAGCCCGGCAAGCACGGGGCTGCCAAGGCGCGTATCGATGCCGTGGGGATCTTTGACGGGGTAAAACGGTCGATCGTCTCTCCGGTATCTGCCAAGACGTACGTCCCGGTCGTGGAGCGCAAGAGCGGCCAGGTCCTCTCTATCGCCGGTAACATGGCGCAGCTCATGGACATGAAGGACTTCACCAACTTCGAAGTGGCAATCCCTGAGGAGAAGAAGGGCTCCATCGAAGTGGGCAAGGAATACATGTACATCGAATCCATGGGAAAGAAAAAGTTCGACTGATCTTTTTTATTCGCCACCGCGGCATTTTTTTTGCCGGCACCGGCTGTTCCGGTTTTTTTATGCACGGAACGATCCGCCGGTCCTTCCCCGGCTGCTGCGGGACGGACCCCGCCTTTAACGGGGAAAGGGGTGTTTTTTTTGGGAACGGGTACCGGTACGGCAACGTCCCCTTTTTACGATTGGGGAAGGGTAAAGAGCGCGATCCGTGCCGTTACGTCCGTACCGGCAGGCCGGGCATTCTTCAAGAGCCATGCGGAGGCAGACCCGGGTCCCGGGTCCGCTGAGCTGAAGAACTCATTCATGAGGACAACATATACCGTATGGTCCCGGGTCCGCACAGAGGCACGGATCTCCTCCAGATCCTGTGCAGTTGTTGCGCCCCGGAGCGTTACCCGGTTTTGTTCCACGGAGTAATAGTATGCAAGGGGCCGGTCGATGTACTGCGGGACGACCACAACCGTATCGCCGGGCACGGTCCTGCCGGCAAGACCGGCGGCAAATCCCCGCCAGTCCGCCTTGGAATACCCGGAATAATAATCGGTAAGCGCCGGCACGCTGATAAGGAAGAGGGCGATGATGAGAAGATATACGACCGCCCGGTGGTTCCAGACGGACAGGAAGGCGCGGTACGACATGGCGATGCAGGGGTAAAAGACGAGGCTCAGAAAGATGAGATACCGGGGGTCCATGGGTATCCTGAAGGACAGGGCCCAGCTCACCGCAAACGTTACTGCCGAAACGAATACCAGCCAAAAACCCTTGTTCCTGTCCAGGATGAAGGCCTGGACCAGCCCGGCACCAAGGAGGGCGAGCAGTACCATGAACTTGAACGAGAGGTAATAGAAGAGCAGGCGATAGAACGTCATGACGACGAGGTCCGTGCCCTCTGCCCCCCACGAGGAAGGCGTTTGGATCCTGAGCATGGCGAGACTGATGGTGACCGCGATGAGCGGCAGGCACAGGACGAGAAACACGCACAATCCCGCACCAGGCATTTTCAAGCGGGCCGGATCCGCACGGACGCGGGGGAGCTCCGTGACCAGCACAAAGAGGACGAGCGCCGCGACCATGACCAGCGCATAGAAGTGGGACCAGAACGCGAGGGCGGCAAAGACACCGAACAACGCCCAGTCCGCGAGGGACGCGGACTTAATGCCCCGGAAAAAGAAGAGAACAGCGAGTGCAAGGAACAGGAGCATGAGGGTATATGCCCGCGCTTCCTGCGCATAGGAGATCAAAAACGGCGAGAACGCAGCGCATGCCGCGGCAATGATGCCCGTGTTCCGGTCGTAAAACTCCTTCCCCACAAGATAGAAGACCGGGATCGCGAGCACCCCGGCAGCAGCCGGGACGATCCGGAGGATCGTCTCGCTGTTCCCGAGCATCAGCATGAAGTGCTCGATCCAGTAGAAGAGCGGCGGGTTGAATTCGCCCCCGGTAAAGATCAGCCAGATCCCGTACAGGGTATGTGATGAGAAAAACTGCGTAATGGCCTCG
>Ga0116171_10002264_pt1 | contig 18418 bp, 26 predicted proteins | sample AD_JPNHW2_MetaG_FD_89798 | JGI IMG/M metagenome (GOLD analysis project Ga0116171, IMG submission 89798) | Active sludge microbial communities of municipal wastewater-treating anaerobic digesters from Japan - AD_JPNHW2_MetaG | ecosystem: Engineered > Bioreactor > Anaerobic > Digestate | place... | reverse complement strand
CAGCGATTTTCATCAAAATCAGACACCTCAATAAATTCACCAACGCGGTAAATGAATGAAGAATCATAATCTGACGTTATTTCAGTTAAACCATCCTCAATTTCAAGACATTTTGCCTTAGATGCACGGCATTTATATGTCGTCGCTGAGCTTCTTTTTGCGTCTTCAGGGATAAGGAGCTTAACAATTTTGCCCTGACATTTTTTAAAGGCAATAAACGCACCCTCTTCTGGACAATTAATGGTAATTCCAAATGTGCCTTCACTCAGGTCGGCACCGCTCAGGTTGGCACCGCTCAGGTAGGCACCGCTCAGGTCGGCACCGCTCAGGTCGGCACCGCTCAGGCTCTTCCCCTCCCTCACCAGCTTTTCAACCGCCTCTTTCAGGCTGTCGGCCTCGATCTCGTACATAACCGAGTTGTTCCATCTGTTGCGGATTTGAATCTTCACTCTTTCCTCCTTTTCCCGCCCGCTGATGAGGGACGTGCTGGGTTACCGGGGCGGGGTTCATTATCTCGTTACCCTCTCAATAGCCTGCTTTACCTGCTCTGTATTCGCCGCAAGCCACACCTGAGCGCCCATGATTGTTGCCAGCGCCCTCATGGCCTCCCTGTTGTCTCTCCGGTCAAGGATGCCCCTCTGGATATCAATGGCGCGGGTTACGATGGCTTCCCGGTTATTCATCATCCAGCAACCGACCTCGTTCTCGTTGGCAGGAGAGAAGCCTTGCTCCTTGGCGATCTCGACTGCGGCCTCGATCATGTAGGCTTTTACTTCGGGGGGTATGGTTGTGTTCATCCTTGCCTCCTTTGGGGTGATGATGTGTTCATGCTTAATCTTACCTGCCCTAAAAACTAATGTCAAGCAAAAAAAGATTTATGACGGAAAAAATAATCATAAAAATATGTTGACTATATTTGGGGCTCTCGTGTAAAATAGAAACATGCTTATAAAACGAGTGAAAAAAGTCAAACTTAATTTCAGGATCAGCCCCAAAAAGATCGCAGAATATTGCGGGGTATCGCGCCAGACCGTATACAACTGGAAACAAGGCCGGTCATTTCCTCAGCCGAAACATCAGCGGAAGATTGAGGAACTGATGGCTTTGTACGAAAAGAAGGAATAGGTTATACTGGCGTGAGAGAAAGTGAGCAAAAATTTTTTGCCTATATGTGTAGTCCTTTTGCACGACAGGGAAAACATTTTAATGAGTGACAGGATTAATCAGCAAAGTAAGACTTGCTTTTCATCATACACCTCCTCCAGCCCGGCCTCTTGCGACGAGGGGCCGGGGGTTTTTAAACTCACGAGGTACACGATATGAACGTCCATTTTTCCAGTCTTGATATGACATGGCGTACCCCGAAGGCAACCTATGACGAGTTAAACAGAGAGTTTTCCTTTGACTTTGACCCGTGCCCTCCAAACCCGACATTTGACGGCCTTTCCATCGAGTGGGGAAAGAGTAACTTTGTCAATCCTCCGTATGGCAGGGAAATAGGGAAGTGGATTGCAAAGGGGTATCAGGAACACCAGAAGGGCAAGACGGTCGTGTTTTTAATTCCTTCCCGTACCGACTCAAGGTGGTGGCACGAGTACATCATGAAGGCCAAAGAGATCCGGTTCATCAAGGGAAGGCTGAAATTTGAAGGTGCGGTTAACAATGCACCTTTCCCCTCATGCGTGGTGGTATTTATATGAACCAAATCCATCCCATCCCCGAAGAACACCTACCCCGTTGCGGCGCAAAAGAAAAAACAGATCTCAACGCTAAAGGTTTGAATCCTTGTTATTCGTGCCACCAAATAAAGCCGATGTCAGAGTTTGGCAATGATAAACGGCTGAAATCTGGAGTCAGAACACAATGCCGTGAGTGTGCTCGAGAAGCAAGAAAACGATACTATGCCAAACCCGAGATTAAAGAAAAAAGATATCAAAACCATAAAGTGTGGAGATTGGTAAATGCTGATAGAAGGAACGAATACAGCAAACAATGGCGAGCGAACAATCCCGAAAAAGCCCGATTAACGGAACAGAAAAGAACCGAAAAGCGTAAGGAAACAAAGCCATGGTTAAAGGATGAAAGACGAGAATGGGCTAGAGAATATCGCAAAAAGAGATATGCCGAACGCCCGTGGTTGTATCTTGACGACGCATTTTCAAAGGGTATCAACAGGGCACTGAAACAAAAAAAGAACGGGAGATCGTGGGAGTCTTTGGTTCCATACACAGCAAAAGAATTAATCATTCATATTGAAAAGCAGTTCACAAAAAAAATGACATGGAACAATTATGGTTCCTACTGGCACGTTGACCACATTATTCCCGTTGCAGCATTTCATTTTGAAAAGCCAGAAGACTTGGATTTTCAAAGATGTTGGGCACTTAAAAATCTACGTCCCATGGAAGCAAAAGCCAATCAACGAAAAAGCGCTAAGTTAAAAAAGCCATTTCAACCAGCTTTAAATTTACCCATTGGCATATACCCGGTTTCTGATGAACAACAGTTGGCCCGTTGCTCCTCTTGTACGGGCTGCTGGGACAACCACGATACCGGGGCGTATTGCCGGTACGGGCAGGACCCGGGGAAGTGTGAGGGACCGAGGAATAAGCCCGTCCTCTGCCCGGTATGCCTGGAGAAAGGGGAAGAGGTCGCGATGATCCGGGGGCTGCCGACCGGATACTACTTTCAGTATCGCTGCCCCAGGTGCGGGAATTTGGGGCTGGTGGAGAGAGAGAAGGAACAGGAGAGACATGGAGTGGTTTAAGCACTCAACGGCTTCACATAACGATGCTGATTTCTCCGATGCCTGGGACGAGTTTGGGGATGCTGCCCCGACAGTTTTTTGGACGATCCTTGAGATCTACGGACTTGAATTTTCGAAGCTAAAAGATGGCTGGATGACCATAACTTTGAGATATTTTGAGCGAGAATTGAGAAGAAAATGGAAAAAAAGTGAGAAAATTTTAGAGTTTTTTCAATCTCGCGATAGAATCTACTTCAAAAAAGATGACAAAACCGTATCCATCCTGATTCCCAAATTCCTAGAGATTGCAAGCAATTGGACGAAACGACCGAAGCAATTACCTACCGAGGCACCTACCGAGGCACCTACCGAGGCACCTACAAAAACGGACGGGATACGCGCGGGCGAGAAGAGAAGAAGAAGAGAAGAAGATATAAATACTCTTGTCCGTAGCCCTGCTTCGGACCCTGAAAAAGATATCATCATCGGGGCTGAAAATAACGGCTGTCCTCACCAGAAGATTATCTCCCTGTACCATGAAATTTTAACCGACCTTCCACAAGTCAGGGTATGGACCCCGAAACGGCAAAAGATGTTAAAGGCCCGGTGGCTATCCTCGAAAGACTATCAAGACCTCGACTGGTGGAAGCAGTTCTTCGAGTTTGTCCGCAATGATTGTCCGCATCTTACCGGCAAGAACGACCGGCAGTGGACGGCTGATCTGGAATGGCTTTGCAAGGAAGAGAATTTTGTTAAGACCGTGGAAGGGAGGTATCACAAGAAATGACTTTCAGCTATTACGACATGCAGACCCGCAACAGGAAGGCTTTGACCTCCTGGGCGAAAGAGCGCGGATGGGAAACGCCCAGCACGATACTAAAACCCCTACTCGCCACACTCATCTACCGGCACAAGCTGTCCCTGATCTGCGGGGAGATAGACGCGACAGTTGACCGCCTGTTGCTCCTGAAAGAGCGTATAGGCGATGCGATCAGGGAACGCAACCTTGTAGCCGTCCTTCTCCTGAAAGAGCGGCAGGAGGAGGAAAAAAAGAAACTGGCGGCATATGGGCGGATACTTGACAGGGAGGGACCCTTGGGAAGGAAAGACGAGACCACGGAGCGGATGATCGACAATGCGAAACAGTACCCGATGGAGGAGCTTCTCGCCTCTTACGGGTGCCAGGTCAAGCTGCACAGGTGCAAGTGTCCCGTGCATGACGGTAAAAACCCGACTTCCTTCGAGGTGAAGGACAACCGGGGCCGGTGCCATTCATGCGGCTTTTTCGGGGACCCGATAGAGCTTGTTCGCAAGGTTGAGGGCGTGACCTTTCTCGAGGCGGTAAGGAAACTCCAGTGATCGAACCCCGCGACATCATCAAAATCCTCAACGACATGGCCGGGCGCAACGAATCTACCGCGCTGATGGGTTTTGTCTACGACCGCCTGTCCACCGGGATAACCGACCTTCCTCAAGACATCCAGACACAGGCTCTCGAGATAATCGCCGGGCAGAAACGCCTCGAGCATGTGATATTCGACAAGGACGTGCAGAACTTCCTCTTGTCCATCACCGGCACAATCGGCCTGAAAGAGGTAATTTCCTTCTTTGATGCTCGAGGCGATCAGAAGCGGCGGGTATATGAAATCCTGACGAAGATGGAAACGGACGGCATTATCGCCAGAACCGGCTCGAGGCATGGAACATACCGGCTCGTCGATACGAACCCCCACATCATGGATCTCGACGCGACAGACGAGAAAGTGGCCGACATCTACCTGCCGTTCCTCCTGCACACGATGGTTGAACTCTACCCGAGAAACATCATCCTGGTATCGGGCGAGAAGGACGCGGGAAAGACCTGTTTCGCCCTCAACGTGGCCTATGAGAATCGGGACAGGTTCCCCGTTCGGTATTTCAACTCCGAAATGGGAAGCATGGAATTAAAAAAACGCCTCGTCAAGTTCCCTTCTTCTTTTCGGCTTGCCGAGTGGAAAAAGATCGTTTGGATGGAACAGGCGAAACAGTTCGAGGACCACATTGACCCGAATGGTTTGAATATCATCGACTTCCTCGAGGTAGGCACTGAGGCATATACGGTGACGGATGACATCCGGCGCGTCTTTGACAAGCTCGATAAGGGAATGCTCCTAATAGTCATGCAGAAACGCTCTTACAAAGAATTTGCGGTAGGCGGCGAAGGGACGCTTGAGAAGGCCCGGCTTGCCATAAACCTTGAACATAGCGGCGGGGATAACATCGCAAGAATTACCGTTGCCAAGAACTGGAAGGGCGACGTGAGGCCGCGTGGAAAAGTATGCAAGTATAAAATCGTGCAGGGCGGGGATATGAGTATGGACGGCGGATGGTACGACCCCGACAAAGGCGAAGCATCTCCGGCAAAAGCCCCGAAGGGATTTCAGAAAAAGACGGCGAACGTCTATAGCCTGGGGCGCCCTGATCCTGATTTCCCGAGGGAGGAATGACCCTTGACGACCTCACCGACAACGAACGGGACGCTTATGAAGAGCGCGCCGCGATATACGAATTTGACGCCGGACTCTCGCGGATTCAGGCAGAGAGGAAGGCTTTACAGGACATTGAAAAGAGGAGGAAATTGATATGATCGGCTTTATCCTGAACCGTATTTTCCGTAACATGATTCCCGGCGAGCCCCGGCATAAACGCATCTTCCACCCGACGAACATGGCGAAGAACGTCACGGTAATTGTCTATCCCGGTCCCCTCGACGCTCACCGTCTGGCCGGCGCGATGGAAGTGTTGAGCGGCAAGGCTCACGCCCGGCACTACGCAAGCAAGAAGGCCCCGCTGTTCGAGGGGAAGGAGGTAGCGGCGTGATGCCATTCGGAGCGAACAAATACCGCAACAAAAAAGTGGAACTTGACGGGATTATCTTCGACAGCAAAAAGGAATCCGGAGTTTATCTCGACCTCAAGGCACAGAAGGCCGCCGGCGAGATCAAGGATTTCAAGATGCAGGTCCCCTTTGAACTCGTCCCGAAGCAGACGGAAACGATCACGGTGATGAACAAGCGCGGCTTGCCGGTGCAGAAAGAACGGGTCGTTGAGCATCCCGTGAAATACGTCGCAGACTTCGTTGTCTACCACCACGACGGTGAGGTCACGGTGATCGATGTCAAGGGGCTGAGGCTGGCTGACTACAGGATAAAAAGAAAGCTCCTGCGGGCCGTACACGGGATAGCGATCAAGGAAATATGAGGATGCCGACACAAAAAAGGCGGGACCGAGGCCCCGCCGGAGAGGGAGGAAAGGGCTATTTCTCTTTCTTGGGTCTCCCCCCCTTCTTGCCGTTCTCCCGCACGGCGGCGGTTTTCCGCTCACTTTTGGCCTGGCCGCCTTTGCGACCCATTTCCGAGGCGGTGTCTGTCGGGACTAATACAACCTCCTCCTGGTCCCCACACTGGTCGGCGTACAGGTCAAAAAGCCCCTTGCCGATGTTGTCAGCTATGGCTACCCCGAGGTGCCGTCTTTGTTTGCTGTCTACGTCCTCTGCATATACGTTGTATTTTCTCATCTCAAATCTCCTCTTAATTTCTCTCGCCGATGATCGTACGGGTTATGTAACCGTCGAGCAGGTTGTCTTTGATCGTGTCATTGGGGATGGTGGCGGTTTTCTCAACCCACCCGGTGGCCGTCTTGAGTTTGGCTGTCATCTCGGTGTCGCTGGCCTTGATGTAGATTTTAACGGCGTCTCCGATGCGGAGAGTGTTGGCGTACAGGATTGTCCCAACGGGGATTGCGCCCCATCCTGCGGTCAACATCGGCTCAATCTCGCCCATCCTGATCGTGACATCGCATCCGGCGATTTGTCTGGCGGCTTCCTTGATTGCCTCGATTCTCTTTTTCATCTCGTTCTCCTTTTTATTTTCTCTCGTGCTCATATGGTAAGTATAGCTAACCGCTTAGGATATGTCAAGAAGGAAATGCAAGAAAAAAATATAGAGAAAATATATAGGGAGGCGGTAAATGGATAACGACCCCATAATGCTCCGTTGCATCCTTGAGGTGTCCGCCTTCGCCCTTCTCATCGGGGCGCTGGTGGTGGAGAAGAGGTGGAGGGGGAAAAGGTGAGCCACCCTTTCTATCATACGACGAGATGGAGGGCGAGACGTGCAAGACAGCTCGCAGAACATCCGCTGTGTGCCATGTGTGAGAAGCAGGGCAAGGTGACAGCGGCCAGCATAGCCGACCACGTGGAACCGCACAGGGGTGATCCTGTGGCGTTCTGGACGGGGAAGTTGCAGAGCCTGTGTAAGCGCTGTCATGACTCAGCTAAACAGCTAAAAGAGAAGCATGGCGTGTATCCGGGGTGTGATGTGGATGGAATGCCCTTGGACCCGGATCATGTATGGAGTAAGGGGGAATAAAGATGATAACTGTCACATATGATAGGGGCCTTCCATTCTCTGGAAAGTGCAGAACAGGGAACCGCGCTGGCCCCTCGATTTACATATCCTCCCACTTTTCTTTCCTCCCACGGAGGTTCGTGGGATGATTAAAAAGTGCAAATCCTGCAAGATGGAGTTCACCGGCCGCCCCAATCAGAACTACTGTTCCCCGAAATGTCGCAAGGCCGAGGAAGTCCGCCTGCGCAGGGCACCGAAACGCCCCGCCCCTACCTCAAAGTCTGGCAAAAAGAAACCTCCCACGGGCAAGGCGTCCGATATCCCTTCGAACATCACGAAACCCGACAACCTCAACCCGATAGCCTCAGCCTATTGGGATAAGGTGTCCCCGATCCTGATCAAGCGGGGCCACCTTAACGTGCTTTCCGAGGATGCCTTTGCCGAGCTCTGCGATCTTCACTCCCGGGTAGTCGACATCAGGAAGATGATCGACGCCGGCACGGTCCTCAAGTGCCCCGAATGTGAAGCCGAGATAGTCACCCCGGGTAACAGGGCGCTTTTGCAGATTGACGATAAGTGGAGCCTCAAGGACGGCACGGAAGGCCAAAACCTCAAAGAAAGCGCCCTTTCCGACCTGAAACGGAAGTACTCAGCCCGATTCCTTGACTATTGCAAGCAGTTTTACCTCACCCCGGCAGCGAACAGGGGAAATTTCAACCTGGAGGAAGATGAACCCGAAGACACAAAAGAGAAAGGCAAAGAACGCTTCTTCTAAGCCAGTTGACCGCTGTACCGCGTATGCTCAGGCGGTAATCAACGGCGAGATCGTGGCAGGACCATTTGTAAGGGGAGCCTGTCAGCGCCACCTTAATGACCTCAAGAACGCCGGGACCCGGGGTTTATATTACGACGAGCACGAGGCGGCAGAGGCGATAGCCTTTTTCGAAGAATGCCTTTGCCTGAACGGCGGCCAGTTCGAAGGCCTGCCCTTCATTCTTTTCCCCTGGCAGTCATTTATTATCGGGTCGCTGTTTGGATGGAAACGCAAGAGTGACGGGATGCGCCGTTTCCGCGTTGCCTTCATTGAGACGCCGAAGGGCCCGCTCGCCCTGGACACTCCCATTGCTACAGTGAATGGCTGGACCACTATGGGCGAGATCAAAACAGGCGACATCGTGTTCAATTCTCAGGGGAAGCCAACCCCTGTTGTCGGCGTAAGCCCTATTTTCACTGCCCGGAAATGCTACCGTCTGCGTTTTTCTGATGGAGCAGAAATCGTAGCCGATGCCGAACACGAGTGGTATACCGCAGTTCTCAGAAATGGAAAAAGGCCAGGACCACGCAAGGACGCGACGGTAGGTGAGTATGAGAAGAAGAACACGGCTCATATAGCGGCGACTCTATCAATGCCGATTTCGAGCAGCAGGCATCCCCAGGCAAAGTGGAATCATAGGGTTGAAGTGTCTCCTGCCCTCGATTTGCCAGATATTCGACTGCCAATAGACCCATACACGCTTGGAGCATGGCTCGGCGATGGGGATAGCGATGCGGCCAGGATAACCTGTGAAGACGACGAAATCATGCAATACATAGCCGATGCAGGCTACATTCTCGGGAAGCGGCATTGCAGACCAGGCAACCGAGCGTTTAGACAGGCCTTCGGGCTGCAGGATCAATCAAGGTGCGCGAGAGGCCACGAGCGCTCGAAGCATGCGAACGGCTCGCATTGCCGTGCGTGCGATCGAGAACGCGACCATTTGAAGCGAAACGGTACGGGATTATCTCGACGCAACAATATTTCTATGAACGAATTAATGGCATCTCTCGGGCTGTTTCGTAAAAAGCAGATCATCACACCTTATTTTAGGGCGGGGGTTCGACAGCGCTTGTCTCTTCTTCAGGGCCTGATGGACACAGACGGCCACGTTGCAAAGGGCGGAAAGTGCGAAATTACTCTATGCGACGAACGTTTGGCAAACGATGTCCTGTCTCTTCTTCGGTCGCTTGGCTATAAATGTGTGATCAGGGAAAGTGAAGCAAAATTGAACGGAAAAACCATAGGTCCCCGCTGGCGTATAGGGTTTCAGGCCTATCGGTCACAGCCTCCTGTTAGGCTTGCAAGAAAGTTTGCCAATTTGGAAGACGAACCGCGAACGCGCCCGCTGAGCCGCGGCCGCATGATCGTTGCTTGTGATCAGGTTGAATCGGTTCCTGTCCGCTGCATCACGGTTGCCAGTGAGGACCATATGTTTTTGGCAGGGCATAACCTTGTCCCGACATGCAATAGTGGCAAGTCCCCCCTAGCCGCCGGTATCGGCCTCAAGGGCCTCGTAGCTGATAACGAGCCCCGCGCCGAAGTATATGCGGCCGCAACCTACAAAGACCAAGCCATGGTCCTTTTCAGGGATGCTATGGCTTTTTATGACCAATCCCCTGAATTACAGAAACGCCTCGTGGCATCCGGCACGGGCGAAAAACGATGGAGCCTGTCTTACCCGGTCAAAGGGTCCTTCTTCCGCCCGATCTCTTCTGAGAAGAAAGGACAATCAGGCCCCCGCCCACACATGGCCCTGCTTGATGAGATCCACGAACACCGGGACGGCACGGTTATAGAAATGCTTCGCGCCGGCTTCAAGTTCCGCCGGCAGCCCCTTTCCTTCATGATCACCAATTCCGGCCACGACAAAACAACGGTCGGGTGGGAATACCACGACATGGGAACGAAGATAGCCTGTGAACAGCTTGAGAACGACGAGTTTTTCGCCTATATCTGCGCCCTCGACGAAGAGGACCTTGAAGAGGACCGCTACCTTGAGGACGAATCTTTGTGGGCGAAGGTCAACCCTTCCCTTGATGCCGGCATCCCCGGATATGAATATATCCGCGGTCAGATCAAAGAAGCCCGCGGTATGCCTTCGAAGATGAGCACGGTCAAGCGTCTGTGTTTCTGCATCTGGACCGAAGCAGAGAATCCGGCTATTTCCCGTGAGGCGTGGATGGCCTGCCAGGATAAAGACTATCCGGTAGACATTCTCACGGGGCGCCGGGCGTGGGGTGGCCTCGATCTGTCGGCGGTTAACGACCTTACCGCCTTTGCCCTCATGTTCGAACCCCGTGAGGACGACCCCTTGTGGCGTCTCAAGGTCTGGTTTTGGATTCCCGGGATTGGCATATACCGGAAGGAGGAAACGGATCACGTTCCCTATATCGCGTGGCGTGATGCCGGCTATATCAACGCCATCGACCGCAAGACGGTGGATTATGAGTTTGTCATCACCGAACTTGTGGAACTGTGCAGTGCTTACAACGTCCAGAAAATCGCCTTTGATCGCTGGAAAATGAAGGACTTCGAAAAGGACCGGGAACGATTGGGCGCCACCCTTCCCGAGATGGTCGAATTCGGACAGGGCTATCAATCCATGAGCCCGGCGATCAAGATATTCGAAACCAAGTTCACCGAGGAAACCATGAGGCATGACGGGAACCCCTGCTTAACGTGGTGCGCTTCGAATGTGGTTGCCGTGGAAGATGCGGCAGAAAACAAGAAATACGACAAGTCCCGGAGCATCGGCAGGATAGATGGTATCATTGCGGCGGTTATGGCCTGCGGGATACTGGAAGAAGGGGAAGAGAAATCGGTCTATGAGGGCATGACCGCCGAAGAGATAAAAGCGAGGATGGCGTTTTGACCCAATTACAACTCCGAGGTTGGAAAAGCATCTGCAAGGTCCTCGACGTGAAGGATAAGAGGACGGCAAAACGTATACTCAAGAAGATGAAATTATTGAGCTATGACGAAAGAACGCCGGTATTAAGCCTTGAAGCGTACCGGGAAAGAAATCAGAGGGGAATAAACGCATGAAGATAGAACCGATAGTGTGCCGTGGCTGGAAAAGCATATGTAATTTTATTGGGGTAAAAGACAAAAGAACGGCCAAAAAAGAACTTACAAGGATTGGGCTTCTGAATTATGAATTTGGCAGGCCGGTACTGTCCAGAGAGGCATACTTAAAAGTAAAAGAAGAACGCCTCATTCAGCTTCCATCGGAATATTGTGGGCCCGAGAAGATGGTGGAAGATAAAATTATAGCGAGTTTGCCTAAACATACGCGAAGAAAGCGCCAGTTCAAGACTAATTATGGCATTATTGATATATTTATTCCGGGCGCTCCGCCCACAATTATCGAAGTAAAAAACAAACCTACTCCCGGGAATATACAAAGTGCCATAGGACAGCTATTGCTATATCGGCAAGATTACCCGAACGCTGATTTATACATAGCATGTGCAGACAAAATTCCACAAAAATATATGATAGCCATAGAACCGCTAGGAATAAAGGAATGGCACTCATAATAAGTTTTACGCGCTGTCCTTTCATGTATCTCTTTTGTAAATCTATGTCACGCTTTTGATACCATAAAACCCCCTCACCCGCTTTGACCATATGAATATATATCAGTAACCTGTCCTTAACAGCTTCACCGCTTCTTGCGCAAGGACGGGTGACATGAATTGAGTATCAGAACATGGATAAAGCAGAAAGTCAGATCATCTTTGGCAACGCCCGAAAAGTGGCTTGTTGAGTATTTTTCGGGTGGTGGCGTTGAAACCAGTGCGGGCGTCCGCGTAACTTCTTCAACGGCCATGTATTTTGTGGCTGTTTTTGCTTGTGTCAACATCCTTTCCCGTACCGTCGGCAGCCTTCCTCTCTATCTGTACCGGAGATTGCCGAACGGAGGCAAAGAAAAGGCCCGCAAACATCCCCTTTTTAACCTCGTTCGTTACCTTCCAAACCCCGAAATGACCGCCATGCGCTACAGATCGACGCTACAAGGGCACCTTGCCTCCTGGGGTAATAATTATTCCTACATCGATTGGGAGTTATCCGGGCGTAACGCGGGCTATCCTAAGGCGATATGGCCTATCAGGCCCGACAAGATACAGGTCGAAAGGGTCAATGGCGAGCTTATTTATCGCTACTATCCATCGTCGGATGATAAGAAGCTGAACACGGAGGGGTTTATTGTTCCGAAAGGGTACATGCTCCACATTCCCGGTTTCGGCTATGACGGGATAATGGGCTATTCCCCGATCACCCTTGCTCGTGAAGCCATCGGCCTCGGTCTGGCGACAGAGGAATTCGGGTCACGGTTCTTCGGCTCAGGTACACACCCGGGAATGATAGTCGAACACCCCAATAAGTTGAGCGCACAAGGCCACAGCAACCTTAAAAAGTCGCTCACGGACATATACAGTGGCCTCGGCAATGCTCATCGCCTCATGCTCCTGGAAGAAGGCATGAAGGCAAATAAAATTGTGGTGGACCCGAAGGATAGCCAATTTCTTGAGACGCGGAAATTCCAGATCAACGAGATCGCCCGCCTCTTCCTCATTCCTCCTCATATGATTGCCGACCTGGACCGTTCGACGAACAACAACATCGAGCACCAGGGCATCGAGTTTATAGAAAACACAATGCTTCCCTGGTTTGTTCTCTGGGAACAGGAATACTCACGGGCGTTGCTCCGTTCGGATGAGCGCGACGAGTATTTCTTTCAATTCGACATTGATTCTCGTATGCGTGGCGACCTTGCGGCGCAAACCGCTTATTTTAGGGCCGGTAAACAATGGGGATGGTTGTCGACAAACGACATAAGAGAGATCAAGAATATGAATCCCGTCGAAGGCGGCGACCTTTACATGGTTCCCTTGAACATGATCCCAGCGCAAGACGCGGGTAAAATCGCGGCAAATAACGGCAAGAAAGACGATAACGGGGCCCAAAATGAGTAAAAAACAGTACGAAACCGCTGTCAAACCCAAGCACGAGACGCGGGAAAACAAGGAAAAGGTGAAGGACGATGGCAGAAAAAAGAAAAACGCCTGAAATTGAACGTCGATATATCCCGGCGACGGAGATCCGGGCCGTTGACGACAACGGAGTAAAGCACATTATCGGCTATGCCGCTGTTTTCAACTCCCTTTCCGAAGATTTGGGGGGATTCCGGGAGAGAATTGAGCCCGGATGTTTCACCCGGGCCTGCAAAGAGGATGATGTCAGGGCTTTGAGGAATCACAACTCTGATTATGTCCTTGCCAGGACGAAAAGCGGCACCTTGACCCTTTCCGAGGACGCCCACGGCCTGAAAATCGACGCCATACCGCCCGATGCGCAGTGGGCGCGTGACCTCATGGCCTCTGTTGAACGTGGGGATGTAAGTCAGATGTCCTTTGGCTTTCGCACAATCACCGACAGATGGGAAATGCAGGACGGGCAGGACGTAAGGACGCTCCTTGAGGTGGAACTTTTCGATGTTTCCCCGGTGACCTTTCCTGCATACCCGGACACGACGGTCGCCTTGAGGTCAAAAGAGGGCTGGAACAAGGAAAATCATGGGTCTGTAACACCCGACCTTGCCTATAAAGTAGGGCTTATGAAACGCAAACTCGATCAAAAAGAAAAAATATCAGGAGGAAACGTAAAATGAACGAGAAAATAAGAAAACTCCTTGCAGAGCGGGCAAAACTGATAACCGATCAGCGGGCACTGCTCGACAAGGCTGATGCAGAGAAACGGGCCTTGACCGCCGACGAAAACACGAATTACGAGAACATGGACGCGAGATTCGACGCGATCACGAAAGAGATCGAAAGGGAAGAGGCCCTTGAGAAACGCGAAAAGGCCACAACTGAGGACGCAGACCGTTTCAAGGCCGCGCCCGAAGGCCAGCGCACCGGCGAGCCTCAGTTTATCGAGTATCGCGGCCTTAAAATACCCGTTCAGTCGAACGCGGTAGTTATGCAGAGAGCCTTCAACACCTTCCTTACCCGCGGCCTGCAGGCCATTGTTGGTGAAGAGCTCCGCGCGCTTCAGATGGACGCCGACATTTACGGCGGCTTCCTCGTCGCCCCGCAGCAGTTCATCATGAAACTCATCCAGGCGATGGACAACGAGGTCTTTATCAGGAGCATGGCGACGGTTTACCCCGTCACGAAAGCCGAATCGCTCGGTGCTCCTTCCCTCGACAACGATCCCGCCGATCCGACGTGGACCGCAGAGATCGCCACCGGGACCGAAGACAGTACAATGTCATTCGGAAGGCGCGAACTTACCCCTCATCCCCTGGCGAAGCTCATCAAGGTATCCGAAAAGCTCCTTCGCACCGCCGCCATGGACGCGGAAAGCCTCGTCATTCAGCGGCTTGCGTACAAGTTCGCAGTTGTAGCGGAATATGCCTATCTTCTCGGCTCCGGCTCCAATCAGCCCATGGGCGTGTTTACGGCAGCGACATCCGGCTTCGGTATCAGCACAAGCCGGGACGTTTCCACGGGCAACACGACAACGGCTTTCACCACGGACGGCCTTATCAACGCCCTTTACAGCCTCAAGGGCCAGTATCACCAGAAAGCCACTTGGATCTTTCACCGCGACGCGATCAAAATGCTTCGCAAGCTGAAAGACGGCGACGGCCAGTATATTTGGAACCCGGATATCAAGGGCGGCCAGCCTGACATGATCCTCGCGCGGCCTTACAAGATGTCCGAATACTGCCCGGCCACATTTACCTCCGGCCTGTATGTTGGTATCATCGGGGATTTCTCGAATTACTGGATCGCTGATGCCCTGGACATGAGGGTACAGCGGCTTAACGAGCTTTACGCGGCCACAAACCAGATCGGCTTCATCGGTCGGCTTGAAAGTGATGGTATGCCGGTCCTGGAAGAAGCATTCGCCCGCGTAAAACTGGCGTAATCAAATGAAAAAAATAAGGGGGTAACAGACATGAACCTTTCCAAAAATGCAGCAATCGATTATGCACTGGCGGCTATAGCCAGCGCCAACAATACCGATTCCGACACGACTGTCTTTGATATGCAGGGATATGATGGTGCTCTCTTTGTCACTCCGATAGTGACAGGCGCCGCAACAGGCGTGGCGACCCTGAACGTCAAGGGCCATACGGCAAACGCCGCTTCCGGTTCCCTGATTACTGGCGCTACGGCGACGGTAACGAACGGCACGACTTACGCCGGGAAACTCCTGATCGTAGACGTTTACAAACCGCAGAAACGGTACATCTACGGCAATGTTACCTCGGCCACGGATGTTATCACCTTCGGCGCGACCATCTGCATCAGGTACAAGGGGAAAATGGCCCCCATACCCGCAGAATCAACGCTCGCGGCCAAAACGACAGTAGTGGGATCTTAACCCGTTCCTTTAATGGATACTCCGGGCGGGTTAATCCGGCCCGTCCGGGGGCAACCAACGGATAGGAGGAATTTAAAATGTCAGATACAACTTATCAACCAAAAGTTTACAGGAAACAGGGCGGTGATGAACTTGTTGTCGCTTCGGGCGGCAAGATTACCGTTGAATCAGGTGGGGAACTGGACATAGAAAGCCTCACCAACGGCGCTCCCGGCGCTGGCATTTCCGGCGGAACCGGCACGGTGTTCAAATCCAGTGTGATCCGTATCGGGGATATCATCAAGACATCGATCCTGATTGACCTGACCGGCCTTTCCTCATCGACTACCGACCTTGACATTATCGGCCAAGGCACAGACCCCGCTTATCTCGGACAAATCACGGCGGCAAAGAACGGCACCATACTGACCGGCAGAATGACCTGTCTCGAAGTTCCCGTAGGCGGTGTTGTTGACATCGACCTGTATTCTGCAACAGAGGCAACCGGCGTTTTTGACGGGAAGATAGCCGACCTTGCCGAGACAGCCATTATCACGGCAGGCGGGAACTGGACGCTCGGGGCTATCAAGGCTTTCGGTGCTATACCGGCGGCTAATAAATATCTGTATCTTACAGGCGGCGCAGATGGAACGGCAGCGGCTTACACGGCGGGCAAGTTCTTGATCGAGCTTGAAGGCTACGAGGCTTAATAGACCGGGGGCGGGTGTAACAGCCCGCCCTTTTTTGGAGGCTCCGACAATGAAAAAAGTATTTCTCTTTTCTCTGTTGCTTATTTTGATAGTTCCGGCCATGGCGTTTTCTGCCGGGACCTTGAGCATTACCTCTACCGCCGATATAGTATCGGGCGCACCGTCGAAGATTATCACCATAGCCGGTGTTGCAGCCGCCGATGACGGCACATGGCCCGCCCTTGCGATTGACGTAAGCGCCACGGGCACCGAGGGCAATTTCCTTGCTGAGGTCGAGGTTGATCCGGGCAATGCAACCGCCCCCAATGCCTTGACGGTAAAGCTCTATTACACCGACGACTACACCGCAAACACGACGAATGCCTATGACCTCCTGGGGGGCGCGGGGGCTTCACTGAGCGCGACAACGACAACCAACTTCACCCCCATTTTCGACACGACTACGGCTCAGCGCGGTTACAAGTTCATCAGCCGAAACCTTACCCTTGTGGTTACTCAGGCGGCGGTTGCGGTCAATTCGGCCACGGTAGGAATCAAATTGACGTTTGCAAGGTGACGATGAAAACGCAACTGAAAACCGCCCCGACGATTGAACCGATCACCTTAACCGAACTGCTCCTGCACCTCCGTCAGGGATCGGAAGATATCGCCACGGCATTGACCACGGCACAGTCCATCCTTCCCGGGTCACACGCGATAGCCGACAATTACACGACCCATGTAGGCGCGGGTGTATCCGTTCTCGGCAAGACTGCCCTTGTCAACCTCAACGCGGGGACAGTGGGCGCGGGCGGTACGGTAGACGCGAAGATCCAGGAGAGCGACGACAACGCCACATGGACAGATTGGACGGGCGGGGCTTATACTCAGGTCACGGCGGCCAATGATAATGCCATTCAGGAAAAGCAATACACCGGCTCCATGGCCTACATCCGCGTAGTGGCAAAGGTGCTTGTTGCGGCCTGTGAATTCGGCGCTGATATCCTGACAATCTCCCATGAGACCATCGAGGACACATGGCTGAACGATGCGATCCAGGCGGCGCGCGAGGACGTGGAGGATACTACGCGGCGGCAACTCCTGACGGCCACTTGGTATTACTACCTCGACCGGTTCCCGGATAAGAATTACATTGTCATTCCGTTCGGCAACCTCCAAAGCGTGACCAGCGTAAAGTACAAGGACAGCGACGGGACGGAAACCACAATGACCGTCACAACTGACTATATCGTCGAGTTAAACGGCGAGGGTTGTGGGCGTATCGTCCTTCCGTATGGGATGTCCTGGCCATCTGCTACCCTTTATCCTTCGAATCCTATCACCATCGAATTCGTATGCGGCTGGACGGCGGCCGCGAGTATCCCGAAGAAGATAAAGCAGGCGTGTCTGATGATATGCGCCGATTTGTACGCAAACCGGGGAGAGAAGATCATCGGGCAATCGGTATCCGAGGACAAGACGGCGGACCGGCTTTTGGCATCATACCGCTTGTGGGAGGAGTTCGAATGAGATCGGGCCGACTCGACAGACGCTTGACCCTGCAACGCCGCACGTTGACGGAGAACGACTACGGTGAAGCCGTGGAGACATGGACAGACCTTGCCACGGTATGGGCTGAGAAGATCCCCGTGAGAGGATCCGAACGGTTCGCGGCCATGCAGACGGTAGCAGAGGTCGATACCCGGTTTAAAATCCGCTACCGGACCGACGTATCGCCCCTTGACCGGGTTGTTTGCGCCGGAACCACATACGACGTGAAAGGGGTGCTTGAGATAGGCAGGCGCGAGGGATGGGAAATATACGCAACGGCGAGGGCTGAATGAGCAAGAGTGCTTTCAAATTTGAGCTTACCGGCATGAAGGAACTCATGAACGCCCTTGAACAGTTGCCTACCATCGCCATGCAGAAAGGGGCAATCCGCAACGCACTGAAAGACGCCGGGCAACCCGTAGCCGACGATGCCAAAACAAACGTCCCTGTCGATTCGGGACACCTGAGAGATTCGATCAAGGTTTCAACGTCTCTCAAAAAGTCACAGCGCCCGAGACGGCAGGACAGGACGAGCGTGACGGCGTATGTCGGCTCAAGCTCACCACTGGCTCATCTCATCGAGTTTGGAACTACACAGCGCATCCTCAAGGAGCCCCGCATTGTGACCATCGGCGGCAGGACGGTACAGATCACACACACCGGGCAAGTATCACCACGGCCATTTCTCAGGCAGGCGTGGGATGCGAAGAAAAACGAGGTATTGAAACGGTTAGGCGATGCACTGTGGCGGCAGATAGCAAAATCAGCCCGAAGATTGGCAAAGAAGGCGTCTCGCGGGACGCTGACCAGACGACAGATTGAAGGATTGAGTAAATGAGCGTCGACACCAT
>Ga0116171_10002263_pt1 | contig 18418 bp, 32 predicted proteins | sample AD_JPNHW2_MetaG_FD_89798 | JGI IMG/M metagenome (GOLD analysis project Ga0116171, IMG submission 89798) | Active sludge microbial communities of municipal wastewater-treating anaerobic digesters from Japan - AD_JPNHW2_MetaG | ecosystem: Engineered > Bioreactor > Anaerobic > Digestate | place... | reverse complement strand
TTACTTACATTGCTCTTACCGAGACAGCACAAACATATTGGCCAGTAGAGAGACTGACCAGTGGAAAGGTTCCCGCGAGGATCTTTTAGATAATGTTTTGGGACATCTAGAGTAATCATTATTGCACGATTTCCGACGCAATTGATTGGTAATGATGGTTGGGAAGGCCCCTCTGAAGATAGAGGGGTCTTTTCTTTTTGCCCTATTTTTAAGGCACTATCTAACGTATATGAGTTTAATGATCTAAAAATAGTACTTTGACAGCGTCGCGATTTTTGCTTACATTGATAGTGTCGAGAAGGGTAACTCATTGAGCAATCTCTAAACTATCTACCCAACTAAAATTGGATGATAGGGTTACCTAGTAAACCGATACTCGCTTCCGAGTGAAGTCCTAGTAGGTAGAAGGATAGCTTGAACGGACCTCTCGAATGTTGCAATCCCGCCTGATAGACGTAATCTATCACAAATTTGACCCTCATGTAGGGTTTGACATACGGAACACTAGACACGAAAACAATCCTGATCTATGTGTTGACCATTCTTCCCACCGAGTTGTAAACTAGGCAGGTATACGAACGGGAAGAACATTTTGAAAATGAGCCTAGTAACCATTCTGGGAAAAGTTGGCAAGGGATGGGCAAGGAAGTAATGGGCCAGCTTAAAACCCTCTCTGGGAAACTAGGGAGGGTTTTCTGATTTTATACCTTGACAGACTTGTCGAATTGCCATACATTAGGTGTACGAAGAATTTTCTTCAAACCCAAAGAGGAACCAATGGAAATCCCAAAGACACTGTTCACAATTGCAACGGGATCTCGGCTTGGAGCCCACACCACTTGCATTGCCGCCACCATTGAGCAGTTGATCCAGGAGGTTGACAGTACTCTGGCCTGTGATGAGCAAATGCTTCGTGAAATCATTGAGGAATACAACGAGACTGCAACTGCCATGAATCGACCCTTGTACCAAGGGCTTGACAGTGACTTTAGCTTTGCTTTCATTGTCAAGAATGACCCTCGCACCGACATGGGTGGCTGGGGTTGGGCATGGGAGTGGGTTGATTCCCTAGGGCGTGATGACAACGCATATTTGAACATTTCCGTCCATGTCTGGACTGGACACTACTTCAACACCGAGGGATAGTACCTTGACAAAGTTCTGATTTTGTTTACTTTAGGGTAAAGAGAATCATCTCTAACCAAGGAACGAAAAATGAACAGGGACATTCTTCTCAATACCATCTGTCGATACCATTGGGTTGTTTCCGTCATTCGGGACACTCACAACTATCGAGCCAGCACGTTCACTTACAATCTCAAGGATCGGCCCTTGTGCGACCTGGAACGTGAAGTGATCGAAATGTACAAGGTTTTGAAGGGTGAAATCATTCGGGCATTGACTGTTCGACTCAAGCAGTACGAATCCAACCGGAAGAGTCATGTGGAACAGAAGACCGCTGACAAGCAGTTCTATCGGTTCCTTCAAGCCACTGGCTACATTCTGGAAACGGATCCTTGGAAGCTCCCCATGCATCGCTTGTTGAAGATCTACAGTGTCTACTTCAAGGATCTGGATAAGCTCAAAAAGGACCTTGACAAAAAGAACCAATCCCCCTACATTGGGTAATAACTAGAATTTTCTAGGGAGGAAATCATGGTCAGTCAATACGCAGATCTCAGCATTCGACACGTCACCAAAAGGGATGCTCAGTTTCTCAAGTCGGCAGTCTACCTTACCAATCCCCTTGAAGGAGTTGGACAGGTTTACCAATATGACAATGGAGTGTTCATTTCCCTGGGCGAAGAGGATGAACCCATCAGTGAGGAATTTTCCGAGCACTTCAAACACCTTGTCAAGTGTTGCAGACTTGCCGGATGTACTCTGATTCGTCTTGATTTGGATGCTCCGATCAGCGAATATTTGCCGCTTCTGACTTGATAACCTTTACAGTCGTCTCGATTTGAGTTACATTGTGGGAGTAAGGAAAAGGTAGCCTCGGAATCCACGGATACCGACTACGGAGCCTTTTAATTCAGGTAATGTAGAAGTTATTGACGGATCGAACCAAAAATCGAACCAAAAGACCCTTCTCTAACCTTTCCCCAGAAAACCCTTCCAAGGTAACACTTGGAGGGGTTTTTTGTACCTTGACAGCCCCTAGCTTTTTGCTTACATTGATAGGGAGTGATTAAAGGTGAGGTCCTTAAAGCTCCCTATGAGATACCTAGGTCCAGTACGCCTCTTGAAGGTTGGAAGCAACCTTAGGATAGTCATTTGATATAATACTACCTCCAAATGCCCCTTCAAGGTAACACTTGGAGGGGCAATTTGTTTGTGCCTTGACAAAACTTCAGATCGACCTTACATTGATAGTGACGGAGAATTTTCTCCAAACAACAAGGAGCGCGTCATGCAAAAGGGTACTTTTGTTTCTGTCTGGGATGGCGGATATGAGATTCGAACGGCCTGCGATTTTGACTATGAAAAGAATCTCATTGAAAATGTGGAATTCTCCGATGGTTCCAACGATGACAGGGTTGACCAACTTGATCGGGAATATGTGGAGGATGCCGAAGGGAACGAGTATGAGGTCTGTACCGAATGCCATGAGAAGTTCCTGAAAGGCCAAATGTTCCCTAGCAAGGTGAATGATACGGTATTGGAAGAGAAGGTCGTTTGCCCCAATTGTCACGAAGAGTAATAAGTACCTTGACAAAGTCGTAAGAGTCCTTACTTTATTTTGAAAGGGGAAGTGTCCCTGGAATTGAGGCTATATGAAATTCCGTATAAATTCGGAAGTCTTTGTTCGTTTGGTTCGAGGTACAAGTGAACGTATGAGCATCACTGCAACCCAAAAGAAGATGTTTGGATCCACAGGTACTATAGTGAAGGAGTTTGAAAATGGATATTTCCTAGTAAAACACAAAACAGGAGAATTCCTTTGGCATGAGTCTAGCCTAGCTCTGGATCGACTAGCGACAAGCTTTGGGATTAAGCCTTGACAGATTAATGGAAATGGCTTACATTGATAGTACTGGGGATGTTCCCAACTAAACAGGAATCACTATGCACACCTACATTCTTCTCTGGTCCCATGACTGCACAGTGGAGATGTGCTATTTCAAGTCCAACAAAGAAGGGATTGAGGGATTGATCTTTGGAGGAGGAGAGTTTGCCAAAGACCTGGACGATGCGGAAAGCATGGGAATGGACAGAGATGAATTTGAAGAGTCCCATGAAGGTTGGACGTTTGTCCAGTCGGTGATCCAGAAGTTCGGACTGGACTTCGATCCTTGGAATGGGGACGTGATGATCGACATGGTGCCTGATGAGATCGATATGCAGATCGAGTGAGACATCTAATTGTGTTCCATAATAAGGACCCCCTATTGGGGTCCTTTTTGTAATGTTCCTAAATTAGCAAACTTCCCATGAAGTTCTCGTAGTTTTTCATTTCGATGAACAATTGCTTGCTCCAATCCGTCATTCGTATGTGGAAATAATTTACAATATCTTTTTCCATTGAAAAATATTTTAACTTGATAATGTATGTTTTTGTAATAATGTGAATTATATGTCAATATGTTTTTGTATCCAGTTTTATTATTTCTTTGAGCATTGACATTCATTTGATTTTGGCTATTTGTGGCCAATCTTAAATTATGTACATTATTGTTTAGTTTATTATTGTCAATATGATCTATTTGAATTTCGTTTGGAATTTCATATAACTTATGATAAATCTGATATAATATTCTATGAACACAGTATTCTTTTCCTCCTAAAACTACTTTCAAATATCCCTTCTTATTACATCCTGCTAAACTATCCTTTTTTATAACACCTCTTGAGATTGACCAATATAGTTGTCCATTTTTCTCATAAAAATATTTGTAAATTTCGGGCAGTGTTAATTGTTTTGTCAATTTCATCTAAGAATAATAACAAATTATTCTTAGCTCCATTTTTTACTAGATGCTCAGTTCTCCTGAAAGTTTTTTAAGTTTCTTCATTGACTACCTTTACAAACTTCGTTCTTTGGCTTACATTGGTAGTATGAAAGGCGAGGTAAGGTACCGAGCCGAAGAGCAAACCAAAGAAAAAGGAAACTACCATGTCGGATACCAACACCACCACCACCGAAACCGTCAAGCCCCTCACCGTGAAGGAACTGGCCGCGAAGCGGAAGGCCATTCGCGAAGAGGCCAAGTCCATCACCTCCGCCCTGACCAAGAGGCGCGAAGATGCCAAGGCCGAGGAGCAGGAAGCGGCCAAGAACCTCCTCAAGGAGATCGGTGAACTGGGCCAGTCCACCGTCGTGGTGGGCGAGGGCGACAAGGCCATGACCTTGACCCTGGAAGAGGCTCTGGTCACCGGCAAGGTCACCACCATCACCGTGAACACTGCCGAAGGCCCCAAGGAACGCGCCCACACTGCCTTCATGGACGCCGCTCGCGTCGAGTCCCTTCGCAAGCTCCTGGTCCGCGCCAAGAAGATCCTCGCCAATGAGGAGATTCGCCCCAAGGCCAACCCGAAGGACGACAAGGCTTCCGCCTAAAGTCCTCCGGTCGCACTCTTGAAGGAAGGAATCCAAAGGGGGTCCTTCCTTTTTTTGTACCTTGACGAAAACCTTAAATCGGTCTACATTAGACTTGTAGGCAATGATCTTAACCTTGGAGTCACAGTATGATCTACCATGGAATCTTGACTGTTGTTGAAATCCGTCGAAGCGAGATGACCAGGAAATTGCAAATCCATACTTGGAAGTATCCTGCGACTCCTGAAATGTATGACATGCCCTCCAAGGTCACCTATAGACCCAATTTTTGGAGAGCCTATGCCCAGGAAGGTGTAAAGATCAGTCGAGTGATCCGAACCCTAAAGAATATGCTGAAAAAGGAACGCCTTAAGGAAATCGAAAAACATATTCAGTTCATGAGTGAACTTGAATCTTTGAGTGAGTGAGTGCGAGGCGACCTCATTCAGGATCTCGGGGTCCATAATTAATGTGGACCTGAATGTCCAGAATATTGTGGACAATGAGATCCCTAATGTATGCAGATTTTTCATTTTGTCAATGTAGGAAAAGCATTTAGCATATACTCTCCAATCTGTCAAGAGAGAAAACGTCTAGAATTTTTAGATGGAAATAATGAATTTCGTACCTTGACAGATTAGAAGTTTCTGCATACATTACATACAGACAAGGGAATGTTTCCCTAGAGGACCATGACATGAACATCTACTTTCCAAAGACTGTCGGAGGAAATGCCAAAACTGGCTTGCTCACTTCCACGTCTTCGATGGATACCTGTCCAGACACTTGCCCCTTGAAGGGAAAGGGTTGCTATGCTCGTTTCGGCAATCTGGCAAGGGTTTGGAAGAATGTTTCGGAAGGTAGCTATAGCATTCCCTTTTCCGAATTCCTTTCCAAAATCAAATCCCTTCCTCCTAAATCTCTGTGGCGACATAATCAGGCAGGAGATTTGCCTGGAATCAATCTGGAGATTGACAATTCGATCCTTTCGCAAATTGTAAAAGCGAATAAGGGAAAGAGAGGATTTACTTACACTCACAAACCATTGACCAAAACCAATATTGGATATATTCGTTCGGCAATTGAAAAGGGATTCACTATCAACATTTCCACGGAAACACTTTCGCAAGTGGATTCCGTTAAGGAAATGGGATTGCCCGTTGCTGTTGTTCTTCCTAAGGATACTCCATTGGATGGATCAATCCGGAAGGTCAATACTCCAAATGGAAATAGTGTTTTGATTTGCCCTCAACAGATCAATCCCAAAACAATGAATTGTGCGAATTGTGGACTTTGCGCGAATTCCAAGCGTAGCTATGCAATTGGTTTTGTTGCCCATGGTAATGCGCGAAATATGGCAAATGCAATCACAAAGGAATGATCAAATGGAAACTCCCCACAAAATGGATCTTGCCGACAAGGGATTGCTAATGCACCTTCTGGGCAATTACAAACATTCAATCGAATCGCAAATTGCGGCACATTCCGGAATCCATAATGATTCCAAGGAATTGGCTCGATTGAAAATGGAATTGGAAATGATCGAGTGTGCGAATGACATCATTCAGGACATACCTTGACAGTCGTTCGAGAAATACTTACGTTGGATGGAAAGGCTAGTCTTAATGGCTAGTCTTTTTTCGGTAAGGTAGATTTTTGCATTTAGTATAGAGTCTCTAGTTTGTCAAGAGAGAAATTATCTAGAAAGATTCTACAGTAATCAACAAAAATACTACCTTGACACTATAGACGTTTTTGCATACATTAGTAATATCCAAAGGGCAATTCAGCCCAACCTCACAGAAGGATCCACAATGCGACAGAATATCACTCAGGACGGACTTGTCAAGCTCTTCGAAAGTCTGGATGGAACGGGCCACAAGTACATCTACATCGGGATGCGGACCACTCCCAGCCTCACCAAGAAGCATCGCGTGACAGGAGAATCCTTGGGAGTGGCTCTCAATTGCCTCGGCATCGTGAAGGAATCCGAAGGCGTCTACTCCATCGGACTCATTTACGAAAATGCGGTCAACAACAAGCTGGAACGTGAAGGCTTCGAGCGAAACTTCGAGGTTGGAGAACTGAACTGGGGCAAGTGGGTCCCTGGATCGAAGATCTTTTTGACTCACACCTCCAAGGGCGAAACCGAAGAAAAGCTCTACGTTCGGCTCTATATGTACACGGACAACAAACTGTGCAAGGAATGTCGGAAAACCGTCTACTACAAGGTTCTCGCCGACGGGTCCGAAGTGGAAATGTCCCCTACCGAACTGGAAACCGCAAAGGGCTTTTTGCCCATCGAAAAGGAAAAGGAAGCACTGGTCGAAGGTGCCTCCCTGGATGCGGCCAAGCCCATCGTGAACAGTGTCAAGGTGGAGAACTTCACCTATGTCAAAATCGGTGGAGTGGAATACACTGTGAAGTAATCCGCCTCACAAAAATACTTAAAACCCTACCTTTACAATGTGGGGTTTTTTGTTTACATTGGAGGTGAAGGAGTAAATACATACATGGAAAAGAAAACCAAAATCCAGAAGATGCGAATTCCGTTGCCAAAGCAACGATGTCAAGCATTCAAAGATCGTACCAAGTACGATAGAAAAGAGTCAAAGAAGGGTGACCGCAACAGTCATCCTTCTTTTTTTGTCCATAATTTTCAATTTAGTATAGACTCTCCAATCTGTCAAGAGAGAAAACGTCTAGAATTTTCTACTTGACATTTAACTATTAGAAAGTATTCTTACACACAGAGGAGGTGCTTATGGCTGAATGGGAAGGAACCGAAGCAGAATCGTTCTCTGAAATGGTTGAATGCTTTGAGGAGGTTTATTATGATGAAGATGGTGAAGTAGATGAAGCCTATGACAGTCGTGGACGTTGCAAGGGGTCTAATGGGATCCGAGTACTTTCTACGGAAAGGATTGATCTTCTTAAGGGTCGCTATGAGAAGGCAAAATCGGCCTCCGTCAAAGACACGATCCACTGTCCTACCTGCAACAAGCCCCATGTAAAGACAACCTACCATAAGATCTTTTGCGGGAAGGTGAAGTGTAAAGATACTTACTGGAATACTGTAGATGATGTCAGAAGAGATCGAGCCAAGAAATATAAAAAATAATCATTTTAGTACCTTGACAGAATAGTCTGTTTCACTTACATTAAGAGTACACCACTAGAAAGGTTGAACAATGGATGCCCACAAACAGGCGCTTCACAATATGCTGGAAGGTCCTGGAGGATTCAAATGTCCCTGTTGCTGGCCATATCATGGCAAGAAGGGAAAGAAAATTACCTCCAAGTTGATTCGCTCTCGCCTCAAGCACTCTTTCAAAAAGAGTCTCAAGGAAGTGGAATGAATTATGGTCGGGTGTTTTAATAACTCTCCTGAGGATCAACATTTCCAGAATCAATTGGAATCCTATTTGGATTCTTGCGAGCATCATCCTAGATGCCCCTGCAATGAGGATTATGAGGGAGAACGGGAATACGATGAAGATGGCCAAGTGATTGAACCTGAATGTACTTGCGACTCCGAAAGGGAATCTGATTTTTGCGATGCACAGTTGGACCGATTAGATTTCATTGGGGACTGAGGGAATTAATATGAAAGTTTTCAAAAAAGAAAAATACCAACTTGTTTATTTGGAGGTGACTGCGAAGACCTCGGGAATGAATATTCACGATGTATGTGGAATCTGTGGAAGAATCCTTAATAGAGGGTTTAATGCAAACAGTCCTCTATTAAATCCTAAAGAAAGAGAAAATATCATATTCCGAATTGAAGGGGATATTATTGCATTGAATAGATATGGATTTAACTACACCTTGGACGATTTTTTCGTCTGAGTTTTTACTAGTTTGTAATGTGTAATTTAGTATAGAGAGTCCAATCTGTCAAGGGAGAAAACGTCTAGAATTTTCTACCTTGACGGCCTTCGATTTTCGGCTTACATTAATCATACCACGGAGAACAGAAGGTTGCAAACTTCCAAGTATCACTCAGAAAGTCGAGAGTCTGAGGGTGGGAAGGATGTATTGTCTATTTGGCTGGACAGGCCCCTTTCAGCGGGGCCGGGAGTGGGTTCGATCCCCATAGCATCTGATCTATCGAGTCCTGTAATTTGCTGAGGTTTTAATCCTCACTCGTTTAGAAAAATGTACTGTACCGACGATCAATTTAGGTTGATCCGATCAAATCCGACCATTGGGTTAGTTAAGGAGTGTCATTCGGTGGACATTCCCCAAAAGTACTCGCCCCTAGAACTAACACTGCCGGGATTTGGCGAAAGGCAGGACGAACGAAAGTTCTGTAAAAATCCTCCCAATATCGTTGGACTAAGAAGCCCTTCGGAGAAATCCGGAGGGTTTTTTGTTTGTTGAAAAATACTACCTTGACACTATAGACGTTTTTGCATACATTAAGAATATGAGGAATGTTCCTCTAAGACAAGGAGAAAGCAAATGTCCAAGATCATCGAAGCTCCCAAGACCATGGTTGGAACTGCCAAGAAGAAGGGATTCCCTGTTCGCTGGAACATGCCCAATGGCCTCCACGGCTTGGTCTGGCCTTCGGGACAGGTCACTCCCTACGCTCTGGAGCGCGAACGCGATGCGGCCTTGGATGGCTTCAAGGGCATGAAGGCTCCCGTGGTGGCCATCCATGAACGTGAAGAGTCCTACAGGATCGCTCGCGTCCATCGTCACCAGGAGATTCTCCCTCAGGTGGCTTCCATTGTCCGCAAGGTCCTCAGCGGGAAGATCTGGGATCGCAAGTAATCTCAAGGCTCTTTCAAACGAGCCCTCAGGGATCCCTGAGGGTTCGTAGCTGCTTCAATAAATCTACGCAAAACTAGGCAAACCTGAGCAAAACTACTTGGCATTTTTAATAGAAATATCTAATAAATATTAATAGTAATGGAAAAGATGCGTAGTTATAGGCTTGAGCTAAAGCTCAATCAAAGTCAAAGGATTCTTTGCGCTAAGAGTGCAGGAACTTCTCGCTTTGCCTATAATTGGAAACTACGCAATCTCATTGAAAAATACGAAAAAGCTAAAACAGAAGCAAATGGAAGTAAGGTCAAATGTAACTTTGGCAATGCGATAGCATGGCACAAAGATTGGGTAAATCTCAAGGCTGAACTTCCTTGGATTCGTGAAACATCAAAGTGCTGTGGGCAAGAGTCGCTACGCGACTTGCAGATAGCATTTCAGCGATTCTTCTCAAAGAAGTCAGGTTATCCCAAGTTCAAGAAACGTGGACAAAGAGATTCATTTAGGCTGACAGGTTCAGTTTACATCGCATCTGACTATGTTCAACTTCCAAATTTAGAAAAGATTAGACTCAAGGAAAAGAACTACTCGATTATTGAAGGTAAATGCTTGCTTTCACAAGCAACAGTTTCAAGACAGTGTGATAGATGGTATGTTTCATTTCTTCTACCAGAAACAGTAGAAGACCCTAAATTTGCCACCTTGAATGAAATTGAAGAATCCAATATTCTAGGTGTTGACTTAGGTATCAAAGAGTTAGTAATCACCAGTGAAGGTGAGACATTCGAGAATCCTAAAGCATACAAGAAACATTTGGTGAAACTCAAAAGGTATCAAAGAATGGTTTCTCGTAGAGTTATAGGAAGTAATAACAAGAAGAAAGCAATAACTAAGTTGTCGCGAGTACATAAGCGAGTTGCGGACATCCGCAATGACACTGTGCATAAACTGACAAGTTCTTTGGTGAAAGCCAAACCAAAGATTATAGTTATTGAAACCTTAAAGCCAAAGAACATGTCCAAGAATCATAAACTGGCTTCCGCTGTCTTAGATTCTTCCTTTGGTAAGATTAAGGATACTTTAAAATATAAGTGTAGTTGGACAGGAATCCATTTAATCATGGCTCCAACCTTTTACGCTTCTTCTAAGTATTGTTCAAACTGTGGACATAAACATAATGAATTAAAACTGTCAGATAGAGAATGGACTTGTAGCTCTTGTGGAACACATCTTGATAGAGATGTGAATGCCGCAAAGAACTTACAATATCTAGGTCTTTGGATGATAGACAAACATTCACCTTCGGGTGAATCTAGCGTGAGTTCCACGCAAAGTTACGCTTGTGGAGATGAAAGGTTACAGTTCCTTTTGGAACAGTGTTCGTCTATGAAACAAGAATTCAAATCACAAAATAATGTCTTGCATAGTTTTGCATAGATTTGTTAGAACGGTTCAATTTTCAATTTGCAAATTGCGAATTTAGTATATAGAGTTTGATCTGTCAAGGGAGAAAACGTCTAGAATTTCCTACCTTGACAATATCTTCTTTTCAGCATACATTGATATTGTCAAGAGGACATAGAGCCTCTTCCAAAAACCCAACCAAACAAACGTCAAATAGAAAGGAGAGACGAAATGTCCGGATTTGTTCCTTCCCTTTTCCTACTCGTCTCTTGCTTCTGGCTCTTGCCATGTTTGACGAGGAAGGTCATTGCTTGGAGACTTCCAACCTGGAAGATCGGCAATGTGGTGGGTTCATGTGCCAAGTCTGCCTTCGGATTCCTATTTGACCCTCCATTCTTTTAGCTGGGCCAGTAGGTCTTTCCCTTTTGAACTGCTTGGATAGCATACCAAGAAAGGCGGGGCGGAAAAATGAAATCGCGAGATCCCCCGAGAGAGTAAACGGCAAGTGTTCTACCATGAGGCGAAAAAAGATGGGCAAGTTATCAACGCCAAGAGTTTCCATCTTCTATTGGCAAAACCTACCTCGATTTTAAGACCTCCCATGAGGGTTCAGATCAAGAAGGGCTAAGGTACGCCATGAAGACACACAACAGGGATGGTCCCTAAACAACCCTATGCAGGGAGCTAGGCTCCCACGAAATTTTCAATGAAGGTCCACTAGATGGTGTCTAGTGGATTTTTCTGTTTTGTACCTTGACACAATAGACGTTTTCACTTACATTAGTAATACACCACTAACCAAGGGAATAAGAATGCTCCTGCCAATGCTTCAACAGAAGATCCTTGACAAGAAGAATCGGGACAAGTGTCTGTACGTTCCAGGAATTTTCCCCTTGTATATGAATTTCAATAGCGAAACGAAAAAGTATTACTTCAGCCCTGAGATTGACGAAACGTCTCAAGATGTAATTGCCATTCCGAATCTCGAACAATTCAACAGCCTTAAAATGACGGATTTGCAGTTTTCTGATTCCTCGGATATTCATGTATATACCTCCGACTATGGGATTAGTCTGGCCTTTCGTAATCTCTATGATGACAAAAAACCTTCCCATCGTATCCTTAAGCAAACTTACAACGACAGATTAGTACAATTTCACCTCACTGCTAACTTCAACGTCAATTCCTCGATCTGGAAAAAGATCGCAACTAATTGGAAGTCTTGGTAATAGTACCTTGACAGATTAGTCTGTTTCACTTACATTGATAGTATGAGGAATGTTCCTCTACACTAGGAGATAACAATGCGACAGACTGAAATGGGACCCTCAAACATTTCTGGAATCTTCCTTGGAAATCGCACCTCTTTGGTTCGGGCATTTCCAGATTGCAAAGTCATCTTCCATAAGAACTACCACTATGTTTCTGGCTTTGTCGGGTTTCCGTCTGGTAAGTGGGTGTACTTTTGTTCCTTCGATGATCGCTATGGGGATTTCAAATATTACGCACGAACAGCGACCAACGAAAAGGACTTCAATGGTGGTCGAAACCATCCAACCCGTAGCAACAAGAAAGAAGAATTGTTTGCTCTTATCAAGGAACTTTCAACCCAACATCATCGCCCCACTTGAGTGAGTGAGTGAGTGATCAATCTCTCACTGAGTGAGTGTCTATTCAGGACTTCGATGTCCTGATTGTTCTGGATCTAGATGTCCGGAATAATCAGGACCTCTTTGTCTCTAATGTAAAGGAATTGAAATTTTTATCAAAGTAGTATTTTCATTTAGTATAGAGACTCTGATCTGTCAAGGGAGAAAATTTCTAAAACAATTTCCAGTATTTTTGCCTAACTCCCTTGACAGTTAAGATCCTACACTGTAACTTTCTCTAAGACATAAGGGAATGTTCCCTAGTCAAAATGGAGTCGAGACAATGAACATTGCAAAAGATCTTTCCGACGTTGCGGCACGTTTGAAGTGTCCGGAAGTCAAGGATAAACAAACTGTGGAAATTGTCTGTAGATTGGTCACTCGTTTTGATCGGTTGGAAACGTCCGAAGCCTATTCCCTCATTCTGGAACAGATTCCAGGTGCGATCAATCGTTGGAAACAAGGGCTTGCTCACAATCTTTCTTCCGCCCTATGGTCGTCAGGAAGATTCGCCCTCCTGAATGCTTGCACCACCCTGAGAAATTATCGGCAAAAGACAGAAGGTACTTTTTCCCTTGATGCTTCCACGGATGAAACTTCCAACCTACACGAAACAATCGCGGGAAAATTGGAAACGATTGATTGGAAAAATGCTTTTGATTTCGTTTTCATTAATGCGGGATTCACTGATCGCGAAAAACAAATCTTTCTCGGATTGAAAGACGGAAAGACTTTGGAACAACTGGGGAATGAATTCGGTGTTTCTCGTCAAGCGATCCACACTACCAAAACGGCAATCGAAACCAAAACCAAACGAATCAAAAGTTTGGTATTGGGAATGTAATCAATTGGGATTATCAATTAATCCCTTTTTCAGTATTAAAAAAGGATCTATAGGTCCTTTTTTGTTTCCTACAATATCCTTGCATTTAGTATAGACTCTTCGATCTGTCAAGGGAGAAAATTTCTAAAACTATTTTAAGATTGTCCCTTGAAACTTAGAACACTCAAACGTATCTTCATTACAGACATAAGGCAATGTTGCCTAAACATAGAGGATCAAATGAAGTCACCAATTAAGGCTGAAAATATCGACTTCGGAGATAAGTTCAGGGTGATTGATTCAAAGTATATCAATCACTTTGGATTGATTGGTGTGGCTTCTGGCATAATTTTCGACAATGCAGTCCGCTTGAAGTTTCCAAATGGGGATGAATTCAAGTTCTATTTTACCGAAATCGAAAGGGTCTAATATGAAAGAGGGAGCATTCCCTCTTTTTTTGTAGGTATTAAAAGACATTTAGTATAGACTCTTCGATCTGTCAAGGGAGAAAATTTCTAAAACTATTTTATGAAAATGTACTTGAACCCTTGACCTTCACTATAGTTAGGCGTATATTTGTTTATGTCGATAGGCAATGTTGCCTAGACAAACGAAAGTCCTAATATGTTCGCCCTCACTCTCGCCCTCGCCCTTGACTCTTCGAGTGTTGATACCATCAAGATCCAGGAGCCCTCCAAGGCGATCCGAGCCCAGCGGGAACTTACCATGCCCAATCGCCACGAAATTGTCTTGAAGGTGGCTCGCTCCGAAAATGCCCCTGAAAATCTGACCACTTGCTATTCCAATCGCTTCGGTTCTTGCTGGTCGGAGAACTAAAAAGAAAATTCAAAATCTTTAAATAGAGAAGGGAAGGAAACTTCCCTTTTTGTTTTGTTAGTATTGAGTAATGACCAAAAAGGCAAATACCATTTCATTAAAAGAATTGAAAAAATATTTCTACATCGATGATGAATATAGATTACGTTGGAAAATAAAACCCTCAGCCAAAGTATATATTGGAGATTTAGCGGGAGTATTAACGAAACAGAATGGAATACGAATTTATATTAAAGGGAAAAATTACCAAGCCCATAGATTAATATACCAAATGCACCATAATCTCGAAACATTAAATGAATTAATTGAGATTGATCATATTGATGTGAATAGGATTAACAATAATCCGAATAATTTAAGAGAATGTACAACGCAACAAAATGATTTCAATAGACTGAAATATAAAAATCGTACAACAAATTATAAAGGCGTTTTCAAAAGCAATTCAATTAAAAATCCATTTAGAGCTAGAATATGCCATAATGGAGTAAACTATTCACTTGGTTCATTTTCAAATGAATTAGATGCCCACAATGCATATTGCAATAAAGCCAAAGAACTATATGGTGAATTTTGGAATCCGGGATAAGTTTAGCATATAGTCTTCGTATTGTCAAGGGAGAAATCTTCTAAAATTATCTTACACGATTACTTGAAACATGTAGATGTTCCTATAATGATTTTGTATATTATGTTCAGACTTGAAGGAATGTTTCCTTAAGTCAGATTAGGGATCATCTCATGACAACATATTGCTACCCCAACGCGAAAAGCAAAGCCGAACTCAAGCGATGGATTGCCGAAGGGAAGTCGGTCAGGTTCGTGCCTCAGGGGATGGGACCTGCCATCGGGCCAAACTTCACTGGAAAGATTCTGGACCTCATGGGACCGCACTATCCCGCTCCCCACAAGTGGTACGCAAACGTGGAACTGGTGGATGGAAAGGTGGTCAAGATTTCCTAGCCCACATACACAAAAGCCCTCACAATTGAGGGTTTTTGTTTGTGTTGATTAGTACGACATTTAGTATAGACTCTCCAATCTGTCAAGGGAGAAAATGTCTAGAATTATTTTTAAGAAAATCTACTCAACATCTTGACCTTCACTGTAGTTAAATGTATACTTGTTTATGTCAGCGGGCAATGTTGCCCAGACAAGGAAACCAACCATGTATTTCTCCATGTCGAACACCAAAGATCCCAAAGTCGTCAACCTGTCCATCCGGAATATTTCCCTCGAAATGGCCATGGACATCATTTCCGTTCTCAATGAGGGAAAGATCGTTGCTCTTCCCTTCGAGAATTCCTACGAAAACATTCAAGTACAGATGCATCCAAAAACCGAATCTGCCTACACATACGAAAACGAAAATGGCATTATGAGGTACAACAAAATCAAGTGCATCAAGGATTTCCGCGAAATCACTGGACTGGGACTCTACGAAAGTAAGATTTTCACGGAATATTCCCCAGCTACGATTCAGAGACATATGATTCCTAAGCTGGAAAAAGTTGGGATTTTCGTCCAGCCTGTCTAATCAAAGACATTCTCAAAGACCCTTAAGTGGGTCTTTTTTATACCACATATGAAACAACATTTAGTATAGACTCTCCAATCTGTCAAGAGAGAAAATGTCTAGAATTATTTTTAACTTTCTTTATCTCAGCCCTTGACTAGAACCATCATTTTTGATACATTACTCTAAGTGATAGGGAATGTTCCCTTCCAAACCTAGAGAGTAGCACAATGGGAAAGAGCAAGCGTCCGACTCTGGATAAGTTCAGCCGTAAGGCCATCAAGGTGCAGGACATTCGCAGGCGCGAACTTCAGCGAGCGAACGAGGAGCCCATCCACTACGCTTTCCGGAATCGCCAACTTCGCAACCTTCAGAAGGGCGTCACATTGGCCGAATTGGTCTTTGTGCTGGTCTTTTTCTCGGGACTTGGCCTTGTGGGCTATGTCGCCTTCCACTTCCTTTCCAAGGTTTGGTGAGGGCTAATAAATGCCTATGAGCTTCCCTAACATGGAATCCCTGCGAGCAAGGACCAAACAAAGAGGGTTTCGGGAACCTTTGGAAGGTGAGTCCGAAGCGGACTACAGGACCTCTTTTGCGGACTTCATGGTCAAGGTGGATATTGTGGAATCATCCGAAATCAGATCGGGCAAGGGTTGGGATGAGCAGGATCCTTCCGAATTGGTTGGACACTTACTCTTTTCCAGGTGATTAAGAGGGAGAAGAAATTCTCCCTTTCTTTTTTGTTTAGGCCATCCTTGATTTAGTATAGACTCTCCAATCTGTCAAGAGGGAAAACGTCTAGAATTATTTTACTTTAATCTCATAAAATAGTAGACAGAAGGAAAATCACTCAGTATCTTTGTTTACATGAACCAATGAAGAATAGTTCTTCGGTTCTAAACCAACAAACAAGGACAAGCGACAATGAGAAAGACTCGCAAAGACCTGATCGCAGAACTGGAAGCCCAAAAGGCCGCATTGGAACTGCAAATCAAGAATCTCAAGCGAAATCCACTCTTTCAGATTCGATTCAATAACGGAAACGTCTTCCGTGAACTGGACCTGTCCAAGTACAATTCCGATGAGATTGCCCTTCTGAAGGCTTACAAGTACCTCTTCGAGAACATGAACAAGAGTCAGGAAGAGATCGGAAGGGCGGTTCGTCAGTATTTCCAACATGGTGAAAAGGTCAGTACCGTTACCATCAACAAAAAATGGAACGTGGTCTCTCTGGTCAACAAGTATTCTTTCACCCAGTTTACCCGTGCCGTTAGCTGGTCCATGCACTTGGAGCATAAGGCAATGATGAACGTATTTTCCAACCTCAAGTAATAACCTTGAGGGAAGAATGGGAGGGAGTCCCTCCCTTTTTTCTTACTCACACCTAAAGTAATTTAGTATAGACTCTCCAATCTGTCAAGAGGGAAAACGTCTAAAACTATTTTCGTTCATCTTCACTATAGATCTTGACATCATAGATCATTAAACGTATATTAATTACATGAAAAAGCTGATCCTCTTGATTGTGCTCTTGGTTGGTTATCTGTACGCTTCGGCAATCGCCAAAGGGTTTAAAGATTGCTTCCAGGAATCTTTCAACCAATCTACACAACAGATTGGAAAAGATCTCAACAAGGGAATCACCAAGCCAATCAAAAACACTATCGCTCCAACTAAGGGTAAGTAAAATGATTCGGAATGAATATCTTAACACCAAGTCCGGTTTCACTCCCAATTCCTCGGAAGATCGGAAATTCAATCACCAATTGCACATTGAATATTATTCCCAGTTCATTACCGAACAAACCAAATCATTGGCAAGAATCCTACTCAATCGCTTTCCCTACATGCTCTGCAATAATAAGGGTGAAAACAAAATCGAAGATTCTCTGAATTGCATTCAATTGAGACATTGGGATATTCTTGGAAATACTTTGACTATTGGGAACATGAATACTAAGAAATGGAAGGAATGCGAATACCTTAACTCTCATTCGGAAAATCCAGGTAAACTCTACATTTCAGCGGCTGAAAAAGTATGCACTCTTAAGAATGCCGCAAGAATGATTCTGCTCGAAAAGGGTTGGACCGAACTTTGGGAATTGAACAATTTCGGAAACGTGGAATGCTATCTGGTGAAAGGAAATTAAAAATGAACTTTGAAAAACTTACCGTCGAAGAATTTACCACGTTGATTGTGGCTTGTTCCTATTCATCCATTTTACTATGTGCAAAGATCAATGATCGACTGATCCACATTTCCGCCCAAGATGCCCTAAATACCCTCAAAACAAAAGAGTATTCCAAATATGGAGAATTAAGCCTTCCGACGTTCTATTCTGAACACGGTGAATATAAGCCACTGTATGGGGTTTCTGGTCGCTGGAGATATACTTTCATTGACGGATTCTTTATTCGCACTGGAAGAGAAGGAAGGTGCTCTTAATAGGAATTCCAATCACAATCCCTAGTATGGCAAAAGAATCACTATGATTCTTTTTATGTTAAAAACCATCATTTACCATAGAGAGTCTGAACTGTCAAGGGAGAAATTGTCTAGAATTATTTTCAACTATTTTCATCTAGAGCCTTGACTTATGTTTCTTTTTAGCCTACATTAGTAACAGAACAAGGGCAAGATTGCCCACCAAACCAAACACGGAGTAGTATCATGAAGAAGACCATCGCCCTCGCAACCATCGCTCTCGTCTCGCTCGCGGCCATCGCCTATGTCGCCCACAAGGCTTCGACTCCCAAGGTCGAAACCATCTCCTCGGTGCAAATGGTAATCGTGGACGAAAACGAGTACTTGATCGTGGAACAGTAAACCCACCCTCACCAACTGGAGTCTACCATGGCCTACGAAACCGCCCACC